>ERZ506925.60-NODE-60-length-99933-cov-8.30914_pt1 | contig 99933 bp, 91 predicted proteins | sample MGYA00513973_ERZ506925 | MGnify/ENA metagenome assembly ERZ506925
GCAACATAGGCTTATAGCCTCAGAGAAAACCACGTCTTTTAGGCGTGGTTTTTATTGTAATTAATCCGCCTGTAAATAAACAGTAGAGAACTCCCTATCTCGGCGGATTGATATACAGCTAATAATTATTATTTTCTAAAAATTCATAGTATTGAAATCAAATAATATAGAGGTATTAGAGTTTCTATATTGTCTAAGCAGATTGAAAAAAATTAAATAGATATATATAATAAAATTAGGGATAAGGAGAATGAGGTAAAATGAAGGTTATTGAAAAATACTTGGATACAAAAAATAAAAAAATTGCTGCAGGTGTAACTGCAGCGGTTATTATTGCGGCTGTTGGCGGCGGTACTTACTGGGTACTTAGAGATACTGCACCGGAACTTGAGTTAAAGAACAGTAAGACGATTACTGTTGAATATGGTGAAAAATATGAACCAAAATTTGAAAATCTGGTCAAAACGAATGGGCTTGATAAAGAAGATGTTCATACTCTGCAGCATAATACAAAAATCACTTCGGATTTAAAAAATGAAAAGGTTGAAATCAAAGATGAAGCAGGAAATGTCACAGGTGAAGAAGAAAAAGAATATCCGGCTGTTGGAAAATATACGATTGAATTAAAATATGACGGGGATACTTTTAAACAGATGGTAGAGATAAAAGATACAACTGCACCAGAAATGACAGTACCTGAAAACATAGAAATCCTGCAGGGAACGGATTTAAATACTTTTGATTTTAAATCACTGCTGCCGGTTACTGATCTTTCTGAAATAAGTGATTATACATTTGATCTTTCCGGTATAGATGCAAATGTGCCAGGTGAATATACATTAAAAGCATCTGTTCAGGACAAATATGAAAATAAAACTGAAAAAGATGTAAAAGTAACTGTTACTGCACCGCCGGCAGTAGCTTCTGATGAGGTAGTAGTACAGGAAGAAGTTACTAATCCAGACGGGACAAAGAGTATAAAGAATACAGTTAAGAAGAAAACAGATGCCGGAGGGAATAAGGTAGTAAGCAGCGGTTCAGGATCGTCAGGCGGAACAGGTTCTTCTAATTCGTCAGGAACAGCAGGAGGGAACAGCGGAACGACTGGAGGAAACACAGGCGGTAGTAATAAGCCTTCAGGTGGAGGATCAACCGGAGGAAACAGCGGTGGTTCAAGCTCAGGTGGTTCGTCATCAGGCGGAAATACTGGAGGATCAACGGGCGGAAGCACAGGTGGTGGAAGTAATGAGGAAAAGCCGCCTAAACCTTCTAAGGTAACAGTGCATTGGGTAAGATGTAAATTGTGTGGTAAATATGTTGAATCAACAATTTCTTTAGATGATGCATTTAGTAAATTAAAAGGTTATGAATGTGAATCAAATGGGTTTATATATGATGGTATCATGGCACATAGTTCTTACAGTTATGGTTTTTATGAAAAATAATATAGATAGGTAATATGGATAATAAATGTATAAGTTAAGATGGATATTCAAACCATAGATAAGGCAATCGAAAGATTGTCTTTTTTGTTTGAGTGGTTATTCAATGTGTTTGAATGTAAAACCTATATCAGAGAAGTAAAATGATGTTTTAAACTTGCATCATAATAAATAGTCCTAAGCATGACGTAAAAAGGCAAATATAGTAAAGGATAAGCGTATTTATGAAGAAAAAATCAATGTTTTCTGTAATGTGCAAAACTGTAATGGTGCTCCTGACAATGTTTTCCCTGTCGTTTAGTAATCAGATCAGTGTAAAGGCATGGGACAGCAGCATACCGCACGAACTGACCAGAGTAAAAAATATTCGCTATCCGGAATGGTGGGCAAGAAAAGTACCGGGCTTGAAGGGATGGAGCACATATTCTACAATGTATAATGGAAAGTGGGCATACTGTCTTGAATCAAGTAAGAATACCCCGCCAAACGGACAGTATGTTGCGGATGTTATAAGAAATAACGAAGCTGTAAGAAAACTTATGTACTATGGTTTTGGTGGCCCCGGTGCTACAGGAGAATTTGCCCCAGGATATGATTTAAAAGCAGCGATATGTCCTAATGACAGTTATCTTACAAATGATGATGTTAAATATTTGCTGACACATATATTTTTGAGCGGTGCCTACAGCGGGGACTGGAATGGATTCAGTGAGTCAGGATTCAATGCTGCCTTTGGTGGTACATATGGTACTAACATAATGAATATATGCAGAAGGATAGTCGCTTTGCCGGAACCGGTTTCGCCCAAGTTTAGTCCTAGTAGTGATCCAATAGGTATATTTTCTAAATTTACAGCATATGTTGATACAGTAGAAAAGAGGCAAATTACAAATAGCGTCACATTGCAGGGAAGTAGCAATGCTACTATCAATATCCCGTTATCTAATAATGTCACTATTCACATTAATGGTAATATGGTACAGACTGGAGGAACAGCGACTGTTCATGGTGGTGATAGTTTTTATTTTACTGCTCCTCTAACAGGTGCTGAAAATATTACAAAAACCGATGTGACGGGAAATGGATGCGAGGGATTTGTTGCTTTAGCGATTAGAACGGGGTCTGGTTCTAATCAGACTGAAGGAACATGGGACTTAGATCCTGATGAAAACAGATTGTTCATAGAAGTAGAATGGATTCAAGGTACTGAGATACAAATAAGCAAAAGTGATAATTTTGGAGAAAATGTGGCTAATGCAGGATTCGAGTTGAAGCAGTGGAATAAAAATTCAAATACATTTGAACAGTTTTCTTCTCTGAGCTATGACGCACAGAATCGGGTATATAAAAGCGGTATGCTTCAGCATACAGATACAAATGAAGGAAAATTCAGGATAGAAGAAACTGTGCCCGATGGTTACAGTGAATCGAGCCGTTATATCAAGGAATTCAGTCTCTATGATGCTGAGGAAAGGAAGATATTCAATGCTCAGATGGAAGGGCAGGAAGTAACTGTTAAATTTTCGTCAATGCTGATGGACAGGCATAATATTTTATTTGAAGTGTCTGGAGTTCCTGAAGCGGTAACGCTTGTAAAGTTCCCGACATGGTCTGCGGCAGGCGATCAAGATGATATTCAATGGGTCGAACTTTCTAAGGACAGTGATGGAGTATGGCGGGCATGGAAACAGATGCCGGAAGACGGCGAGTACTATATTCATGCTTACTACAATATTGCAAGTCAGGAAAACAAGGTAAGTTTTACAACGTCCTACACCCCGGAAGCGCCTGTAATGAATGCAGTTAACAACCGTATTATGGGTAAAGTCTCGATTGTCAAAAGTGATGAAGAGACAGGAAAAAAACTGGGAGGTGCAGTTTATAATATTACTGCAAAAAATGATATTCTCTCCCCTCAGGGAACTGTTATAAATAAAGCAGGAGATCTGGCAGGAACACTTACAACAGATGAAAACGGGTATGGAGAGTTAAATGGTCTTCATCTGGGACAGTATATTCTTAGTGAGGTGAAGCCGCCTGATGGATATCATACCGGCAAAGATATTGAGTTCAATCTGACTGCAGAAAACAATTCTGCTGATATAGTGAGCAGCGAACTGAATGTTACAGACCGTCCAAACCGCTTCAAAATAAAAAAAGTCGATAAAGATACAGGCGAAGCGCTTAAAGATGCGAAGTTTGAAATTTATGATGTTACTGCCGATAAAACGGCAGGAAGCCTGGTAAGTAATAAAAACGGAGAAGCAGAATTGAGCAGACTGAAGCCGTCGCTGTATTATATTTGTGAAGTAAAGGCTCCTGAAGGTTATAAGCTGAATGAAACTAAATATTATTTTGAAATCGACAGTCTTGGAAATGCATCGGTTTCAGATATGAACGGTACCGAAAACAGCGGTGCTTTTTTTATTGATGAAAATGGTGATTTGACAGTTACTGTTAAAAACGAGATCAACCTGTGGAACTTAAGACTTGTTAAAAAGAATGATGCCGGCAAAACACTGGAAAATGCAGAATTCACTTTATACAGTGATAAAGACTGTACCGATCCGATTGGAAAGGGGACAACAGATAAGGAGGGAAGAGTAAATTTTGACCGAATAGTAGCAGGAGAGTATTACCTTCTTGAGACAAAGGCGCCTGCAGGATACAGAAAAATTGAAGCTCCTTTAAAGGCTTCATTAAGAAGCGAGGATGGGAAATTCAGTTTTTATATAAACGATGAAGCTGTGAAAACAGATGATGAAAATAACAGTCTTACAGTAGAAAACGGACTGTATACCGGAAGTATGACAGTGATAAACAGGCGAGAGTCACTTCTGCCGGGAACAGGAAGTTCTATGATGCTGATTGTGACTGGAGCAGGGGTCTGTATATGCTTATATATTATTAAGAAAAAAAGGGAGAAGAAAAATTATGAAGATTAATTTAAGAAAAATAGGAACGGCAGCACTTGCGTGCATTCTTTCATTGAGCAGTGCAGCTGCAGCAGTATCCGTATATAACGGCAGCGGTGATATTTTTTCAAAAGTCAGTGCTGCACAGCAGGGACACATAACTATAAATGCTCATACCGGAGATAACGGCAAGGTGCAGTCACTTGCAGGAAAGAAGTTTAATGTGTATAAGGTCTTTGATGCTCTAAACAGTGACGGGATGGAAAGTATCAATTATACAATTAATCCTTTGTATGTTCAGGCACTTAAGAATGCAACAAAGAAAGACAGTGAGTATGCAATTATCGATTATATTCAATCTATGAATAATAATCTGGTAACAAATGATGTAAATCATAATCAGAAAAATGAAACAGTATATTCTGATTTCAGGTATTTTGTAGAAAGTCTGAGAAATGAAATAGTAAGACTTGGAAATAAACCTACGCAGATCGTAACGGTTCCAGAAGGCACTGAAGAAAGCTATACCCTGGATGTCGATTATGGATGGTATCTCATTGACGAAGTCACAAATGTTGAGGGTACACACAGTGCAGCATCGCTTTGTATGGTAAACACTTCTAATCCAGATATGACAGTCGATATAAAGTCGGATTTCCCGGTTATTCAGAAACAGATCCAGGAAGATGACAATAGAAAAAATATCGGGATAAACAGTGATGGATGGAATGATGTGGCCGACTTTGAAATAGGGCAGACAGTTCCCTACCGGTATAATTCATATGTACCTGATATGAACGGTTATGATACGTATTATTATGCAGTCCACGATAAAATGAACAGTGCACTTACTTTTGTTCCAGACAGTGTAAAAGTTAAGATAGGAAGCATGACGCTTCAAAAAGATACAGACTATCGTGTGGTTACTGAAGGTATTGATGACGGTGAAACATTTCAGATTCAGATCATGGATCTAAAAGCAGTGATAAACAGGTATTACTACAGTGGTGAAGCAGGGAACAAACCGGAAACTGAAAAAGTATATGGTCAAAAGATTCTGATTGAATATGATGCTGTTTTAAACGAAGATGCTCAGCTTGATACAGGACGGCCGGGATTTGAGAATGATGTAAAACTTGAGTACAGTAACAACCCGGACGCTGATGGTGCAGGACAGACAGGCGAGACACCATGGGATACAGTTGTATGTTTTACATTTAGAATGGATGGTATCAAAGTAAATGATCAGGTGCCAGAAAGAAAACTGGAGGGAGCTAAATTTAAATTATACAGTGATAAAGACTGTACTCAGGAGGTATATGTAAAAAAGGCTTCCAAGAGCGATGGATACACCGTTATCAGCAGGGACAGTGTAGCAGGAAGTGCATCGCCTTCAGAAGCGGTGGAAATAGTCTCAGACGAAAACGGTGCGTTTAATATAATTGGCCTTGATTCACAGGTGTATTTTCTTAAAGAAACTAAGGCCCCGGATGGATACAGACTATTAAAGGATCCAATCGAAATAGATGTAAAGGCTGTTTATGGAGCAGACAACAGAACAGAATACATAAAAGGAGACGGGGCAACTGATAAAACATTAAGAAGTTTAGAGGCAACAGCTAAATTTAAAGAGTTTTATACAGGGGTACACAGTGAGTATGAGAAATCTCTATCAACAAATGTAGATACGGGTACACTTAATATAAAAGTAGTAAACAAAGTCGGGTCTAAACTGCCTGCTACCGGTTCTGCTGCAACTATAGTATTAGTCTGTGCAGGTACAGCAGTTATGGCAACTGTTCTGATTAAAAAGAAGAAAAATGAAAAAGAATAGTCTTTTCAAATTTCTAAAAAAGGATATTGTGATTTTTATGACAGGACTGGCACTTGTAAGCTATCCTGTCATTTCCAATTGTATTGAATCCAAGTCACAGACTGGGCAGATAGCTACTTATAAAGAAAAAACGACTGATACAGCTGCTGAAGATAAGCGCTGCATGATTGAAGATGCTGAAAAATGGAACATGGAGCTGTATATGAATCAAAAGGGAATACCTGCCTCCAGAGAATTTAAATATGAGGATATTCTTGATATTGGAAACGGAATGATCGGCAGTATAGAGATACCGTGTATAAATGTCAACATGCCGATATATCATGGAACGAGTGACAGTGTGCTTAGTACCGGAGCCGGCCATATACAGGACAGTTCTTTTCCGACGGGTGGTAAAAATACCCATGCAGCTCTTACAGGACATAGAGGACTGCCGTCAAGCCGATTGTTTACGCGTCTGGATGAGCTTAAGACGGGTGATCTGTTTTATATAAATGTACTTGATGAAACAATGGCATATAAGATAAGCAGGATTGAAACTGTTCTGCCTGAAAAAGTCAATTACTCTATTCAGGATGATAAAGACCTTGTTTCTTTGATAACCTGTACACCATATGGATTGAATACACATCGTCTGGTTGTTACTGGTTACCGCATTTCTTATAAAGAATCGGTAAAAAAGGAAATAAAAAAGAATATTATCTCATTTCGAGAATTTGTTTTTTATAGTCTGCCAGTTGTCTTTTCAGCAGCTGGTATATTTGTTTTTAGAAAAAAAGAGATGAAGGGGGATAGAGGATGCGAAAAATAATCATTGTAGTATTTATCCTGGTATTCTCTGTAGGATTTGTTTCAAAGAATACTGTAAATACTGAAGAAACAAAAAAAACTAAAGGCTCGATAGCGGTATATCTTGAAGAAAGCAGAAATAAAACCAGTAACAGTGATGTTGCTTTAAAACTGATAAAAGCCGGAGAAACTGCTGATGGTAAATATGTGCTGACAGGTGAGCTTAAGACATGCGGTATTGATCTGAATGAGCTTGAAACAGCTGATAAGATGCAAAAAGCTGCAGAGAGTATTTTCAGGGAGGCATCGGCTAAAAAAATAAGCGGTATTATAAAACATACAGACAGTTCAGGATATGTAAAATTTGAAAATCTGGAGAACGGGATATATCTGCTTGCTGCTGAAGATATAAACAAATATGATAATATCTCTCCTGCTCTTATTGCAGTTCCTGTATTTGATGAGGAAAGCAGTGAAACTAATGGCATGAAATATGATATTGCCGTTTATCCAAAACACTGGCCTGTAACCGCTGCTAAGACGGGTGATAACAGTAATTGTGAATTATATATGTCTGGACTGGCAGTGATAGTTTTTATTCCGCTGATTAAAAAAGCTAAAACAGGAGGTTAAGATGAAAATAGAAAAATGGGTATTCAAGCCATAGACAGTCGAAAGACTGTCTATTTGTTTTTAGGGTATCTCACTGCGGCTGAGAGTAAGACCTGAATTAAAGAAGTATTATGATGCTGGCTGAAACAATTAAATATAGTATAGGAAATAATCCCTTTGGCCGTAACTTGCATCATCTGTATTAATGAAATCATAAAAAGATAAGGAGGAAAAACAGATGAAAAAAGCTGTTTCAAAAATTTCTAAAATTCTGTTTGTTTTAACGATGATCTTTTCAATGTCGTTTGCACAGATCAGTAATATAGAAGCATGGGACAATACTGTTCCGCATGAATTTACAAAAGTTAAAAAAATAAAATATCCGGAATGGTGGGGAAATAAAGTACCAGGCCTAAGCAGCTGGAGTACATATTCAACCAAGTATAACGGTAAGTGGGCATACTGCCTTGAGTCAAGCAAGAAAACACCTGAAAACGGCAATTATGCAGCTGATGTAATTGAAAATAATGAAGCTGTAAGAAAACTGATGTATTACGGTTTTGGAGGACCGGGTGATGTTTTAAAAACCTGGGGACAGGGTGATCCGAATGCTCAGGGAAAGATTGGATATGACTATCTTAAATTAAGCATCTGTCCTAATGACAGTTATCTGACAAGTGAAGATGTTGCATATCTGCTTACACATATCTTCTTAAGCGGTGCTTACAGCGGAGACTGGAATGGATTCAGTGAGGCAGGATTTAACGTTGCCTTTGGAGGAAACTATGGTACTAATATCATGAATATTTACAGAAACATTATAAATCTTCCTGATATTGTAGAGCCAAAATTTAATCCTAGTGTTGATTCCATTGGTGTCGTTTCTAAAATGATCGCAACTTATGACAAAGATAAAAAGCAGCAGATTACAAATACTGTGAAATTAGAGGGAAATTCGAGCTCTACGATCAACATTCCTCTTGCAGACAATGTAACTATTTATATCAATGGAAATGCAGTTCAGACTGGCGGTACTGCAACAGTGCACGGCGGTGAAAGTTTCTATTTTACAGCACCGACGAAAAACAGTCCTGACGATATGCCTCTAGCAGATGTTACAGGCAGCGGGTGTGAACGTTTTACAGCACTTGCGATAAAGACAGGAACAGATTCAGCACAGCAGCAGGGAAGTTGGACAGCAGATCCTGATAATTCTAGATTATATACACAAATAGACTGGATGGATTTTGGTGAACTTGAGCTTGTGAAAACTAATGATGTTGGGGATCTGATTGACGGAGCGGTGTTTAATTTGAAATCTTCATCATATGACGGCTATGAAGAAAATATTACTGTAACAAATGGAAAAATCAAGGTGGAAGATCTACCTGTAGGTGAATATATTTTGACCGAAACAAAAGTCCCAGGGGGGCATGCAATTACACAAAAGATTTTTAAAGTAACTATTAATAAAGATGAAGTTACTCAAAGAGTTGTAGTAAATAAAATAAGACCAACTGGAAATTTAAAGATTAATAAAGCTCTTGAAAATTCTGAAAATGAAAATGCAGTAAATAAGGCAGATTATGATTTTTCAAAAGTACAGTTCAAGATTACCGCAGATCATGATATCTATGATAGTGTTTCTTTAGAAAAATTATATTCTAAAGGAGATGCAGTCACTACTGGTTCGGGTAAAGGAAGCAATGATGATACAGTAAAACTGCTAACTGGTACTGAACTGGGAAATGGTATCTACACACCTGATAAAGACGGTAAATTAGAGTTAAGCGGTCTTCCTATGGGAACATATGCAGTTGAGGAAGTGAACAGTCCTGAAGGTTTTGTTCTTGATGGCGGTGCTAAAAAAGTACAATTCCAACAGACTGATTTTGTAACTCTGACATACTTTAATGAATTAAATATAAATAATGAATTAACAAAAACAGTTTTCAGTAAGACAGATGCTGATGGCAATAATCTTTATGGTGTTCCAATGGAAATCGTAGATGCCAAAACTGGTGAACAAGTTTATAACTGGATCACAGATGATAATGATCTAGAAATCGACGGATTGCCAACTGGTGATTATATCTGGCGTGAGGTAAATGCTCCAGAAGGTTATGTTTTAGCAAAACCTATCGAGTTCACTGTCAAAGATGGAGATATTCAAGATATTGAAATGAAGAATTTCAGTGTTGAGTTTGCGAAAAACGGAAACGATGGCAACAAACTTTTAAAAGGAGGGGAATTCCAGGTAACAAGTACTAAAACTAAACAGATCACTGATAAATGGACAAGCGGTGAACATATTTTCGATGTCACTGAAGATATGAAAGCTAAGCTGATGGCCGGTGAAACAGTAAGTGATATGTATGTTGATATTGAAGATGATTCAAGTACATATTATAGAATTTCTAAAAATGAAGGACGGGATGATTATAGACTATTAATGCAGGCAAATGGTGAAACTAAATATTATAACATCGATATCAACGGCGATGAAACAACACATATGATCAGAGGTACAGCTGAAGATCAGGAATATGTTATCACAGAACTAAAGAGTCCAGACGGTTATGCAACAGCCGAGCCGGTTACATTTAAAACAGATGAAGATAAAAATTTAACTGTTGAAATGATTGATGAGATTACCCGGGTTGAAGTATCTAAACAGGATATTACAACAAATAAAGAGCTTCCGGGAGCGACACTGGTTGTTAAAGATAAGGACGGAAATGTTTTAGATGAATGGGTGTCAACATCTGAACCTCATATTATCAAAAACTTAACTGTTGGTGAAACATATACGTTATCTGAGACTATCGCTCCAGACGGATACAAGATTGCTCAGTCTATTGATTTTAAAATTAAAGACACAGGTGAAGTTCAGAATGTAGTTATGTATGATGAACTTTTACCATCGTCAGGAGGAGTAAATACATCAGATGATACCAGTACAGGTGCCATGGCTGCCTTAGTGTCAGTAAGTGCGTTAGGTATGGTGTCATACGGAATGTACGAATTCTTCAGAAAAAGATATAATCAGTAATCATAGTAAAAAAGGCTCGGAAGAATTTCCTGAGCCTTTTATTTTAAAATGTACCAGTGACTGGTACAAAAATGGAGGTAACATTATGGATGATATTCTGAATAAAGATGAAAGATTTCGATATATGCTGCTTGACAGGATGCGCACTGACTGTGAGTACTATCTTGGCAACGGGGGTAGAAATGCAAGGGAACTCTGGGCAGGCGATGAACAGCTGCAAATTGAATATATGGTAGCTCTTTATAACAGTTTTGACGAAGATTCGAAACCACAGTGGCTTACCCTTGATGAAATCTATGAATTTAAAGAACTTATGTGTGATAACTCATATAAGTGATTTTGGGAGAATCGGCAATTAAAGTGCTGATTCTCTTATTTTATAAAATGTACCAGTGACTGGTACAAAAAATGGAGGTAAAAGCAGTATGGATGATTTAACTAATGAACAGAAATTAATTCTTGATGAATGCCGGGTACTTTTAAAGGAGCACAGGCAGCTGTGTGAAGAGGCTGAAAGGACAGGGATAAATAATGACAATGAAACAGATGAGCTTTACAGCAGATACTGGCATCTCATTCATGATAATTTTGATATGGAGTTACTGAAAAAAACTGAAAGAAGAGCCGGTCATGGCAGTTTCATGGAACCTGAATACATTGATACTCTGATCGAGGTAATAAAAGAACAGCCTAAAAAGATATGCACGTACAGGGGATATGAACTTATAAGAGGCATAGACTGCTGGGGAAATATATCATATGCCCCGTATAAAAACGGAAGACAGTACGGTGATGTGTTTGACGGGTATGACGATGAATCTGCTGTGGCAGCATTTATCAAGGCAATTGACGATGATCCAGGTGATCCGGATTTTATGCTATGACAGACATTGTAAAAAGAAATATGATTTTTTCGGCTGTATGCATTCTGCTGCTTTCAGGGATTTTTGGAATCTGGTATTACACAGAACAGAAGAGTGAGGCATACAGGGATATATACCTTGAATTTAAAACAGCTGAAGATGAGTATGAGCTGGGTGTGAAAATAGATCCGGTCAGCTTTATTAAAAAAACCAACGCTGATGATATTGAATTTCCCCTCATTGAGGCGACAACTGTTGGAGAGCATACATATATCTATATTGCAAAAGACAGCTGGGGAAACAGGAAAGAATTTGTTTTGAAATTAAAATTTGCTGATCCAACTAAACCTGTACTTACTCTTACAGCGGACTATGTGGAAATAACAGAGGGTGACAGTATAGATTTTAATTCTTTTGTAAAGGAAGCGTACGATGAAGCAGAAGGTTCTCTGGAGGCTGAAATCGACGCTCCTGATGAGCTTAAACCTGGAGAATATGAAGTCATCTATACTGTCAGTGACAGACATAAAAATAAGGCAGAGGCTGTTTTGAAACTAAAAGTTAATGCGAAAGCAACGGAAAACAGTCAGGATATATCGAAGAGGGATGATACCCGTACAAAAAAGGAGGAATCAGGCGGCGATTCGAAGAAAGAAAACAGGAAAGAAAGTAAGAAAGATGAGACAGCGAATAATCCCGGTCAGCCGGTTCCATCAGTACTGCCGCCATCAAAAATATTTCTGTTTAGTGAATACGGCTCTATTGCAGCGGCTGAAAGAAATGCAAAAAGCTATGGACAGAATAACTGTCCGTCCGGTCATACATGGTATTGCAGTCCTTACAGCGACTCGTCAGGAACTGCAGCAGGATATATCGTTACATTTAAATAAAATGTACCAGTCACTGGTACGTTTTGGAAAGGAGATTATGATGGTGAAAAATGAATATTTAAGACTGTTTGGCGGGTTTAAAAAATCTTATCCCCGCTCATATGAAAGAAGGATAGCAGATTATCTAAACCGCTTTGAAAGGACAGTGCTGTCCAACAGTCTTGTGCAGATAAATATTCTTGTATGCTTTAGAGAAGGAGATGATGACATGCAGGAAATGTTTCCTGAAATATATGAAATATATGATGAGACGTGCTTTAGAAAGCTGAATGATTCTGACATAACTGCAATCTGTAAAAGCTATGTAAATAAAGTTAGAGAGATTGGAGGTGAATTTATCGGTGCTGTTAAAAAAGTTTCTTAAAAACAGGGCAGACGATGAAAAAGAAGAGGAGGTATCTCTTGAAGAGCTGCAGGAAAGAAAAATAAGGCTGGTCAGATCTATAAAGCGAAAAGCGATGATCAAAAGGATACTGGTGATCCTGGTACTGTTTTTTGGAGTTGCAGGAGGGTATAAGGCACTGTTTGATACAGGAGAAGAAAACAGTTATACCGAACTGAAAGATCAGGCGTTTGTAAGTGCGTATATTACAGACTATTACAGCTATCCCAGAAGCGATGAAACAAAGGAGCGTTTAAAGAATTTTACGCTTTCAGATGATGCGTACAGTTATGAATATGCTAGTGATGTAGAATCGGTTGATGTCAGATCCGTAACCATCTATAATACTGAAAAGCTCGACAGTATAAATCAGATCTACAGCTACTATATAAAATGCACTTATGATGTGAAGGTCAAAGACAGCGAGACTGCTGTTAATACTATGTTTAATAAAATCACAGTTGGTAAAAACGGTGATAAATACAAGGTCATACGACCGGTTACAAATATTAAGAATGAAGCTGAAGCTGTAAAAGACAAAGATGTCCTGGATTCATACGGCTACGATCCTGACAAGGGCTCTGAATCTGTGGATGAGGAAACAAAGAGTGATGTTAAAAATACAATTGAACTGTTTTTAAAAACGTACAATGATGATATCACACAGGCAAGGCTGTTGTTTTTAGAGCCGGACAGACTGCTGCCGCTCGATGACAACACTTCACTGGAGCTTAACGGTATGAGTGATGTTACAAAGAGTGAAGACACATACTATGTAAACTGTACGCTTAAACAGACGGTTTCAGAAATGCAGATGATTTTAAAATATCATTTTGAGATCGATATAGAAAAAAACAAAGTCAAAGTTATGGAGGTATATTAATTAATGAATCTTTTAAATACAGAATTTGGTCGATTTTTATGGAGAGTATTTATCATTATTATCTTTTTGGGAATTATGTTCCTTATTATTAAAAGTGCAATGGCATCATGGAAACGTACGGGAAAGGCATTGAGCATGCTGGATGAAGTTATAGAGGGATTTGTAGTACTTGTTATTTTCTGCGTGATAATGGCAAATGATGCCTCTACTGTTATCGGATGGGTAACCACACCGCTTATGTGGCTGATTAATCTGATTAAAACGTTCTTCCGTGAAGTACTTGGGATACCGTTATAATGGCCAGATCAGCATACAACTATACACTTGCTGAAACACACAAAGGTAAAGTATATATACCTTATGTCGGGATAGAGGTAAAAGGGTATACAACACTTTTTTCCGCGGTTCTGGGTTTTTTTACAGTAACGGCGGTTATAGGATTTCCTTTGTCCTTTATTTTTGGAAGTGTTAGTTACTTTATAGCCGCAGCTTTAGCAGCATGTGCGGTTGTTACCGCTGTGATATACAGCAATGAGATAAATAATGAGACAGGAAGAACAAAGCTGAAGGAATTTTATTATCTGAACATAAAAAAATACAGGTATGTATATGATTCTAAAGGCATTAAACGTTATATAAGACCTAAGACGAAAGGAGCTGTTTATGTAAATGCATGTAGGAATAGTACACGGATACGATAATATTTTATATCACGAAGATGTAGTCAGTTATTATTACCGGATCAGGCCGATTAATTCTCTGTTTGCCTCAGAAAGCCAGTGTGCTACGTTGATCGATGACATGGTCAAGGTCATACAGGATGTCAATATGCCGGGTGGAATTATCATCAAGCCTACAAAAATAGACAATAATAAGATATATAAGGCTTATACAGATAATTTTAAAGATCACGGAAATCCGGCACTGATGCATCTGGCAAAGGATTACATTAAATCGTTAAAGGAAATTCTATCTTCAGCAGTAAGGTACCGTTATGAAATATATTTTGTTTTCTGTGACGGCAGGGATGAAATAAAGAAGAAGATTCCCTTAAAACTTTTTCGAAGTGAAAACCGGCCTCTGTCAAAGCAGGAACTGGAGCTGTACAAAACAGTAGAAAAAGAGATCCTGAAAAAGCTCAAAAAGACAGTGCCTGCTCAAAGAATGGACAGTAATGATGTAACAGCACTTAATAATTATACTGCTGTCCCCGCTGATGAAGTAATAGCTGATTATTATGTAGAGGAAAATCCTTCTGAGATCAAATATACTTATAAACAGGCAGGATCATCAGTGTGGAAAACTCTGTACAGTCGTACGCACGCAGTATCGAGTTTTCAGACGCTCAAAGCTGATAATGGCGACAGAGCTGATGATGTGATCAACAGTTTACAGCTTGAATCTTATCCGTCGGATCTTTTTATTAAGTTTGATCTTGAACAGACTTCAGAGTTCAAGAAAAATATGAAAGTTAAAAAAGAGAAAATAAAAAAGGATCAGAAGAGATATGATTCACTGGCAGATGCAAAAGACAGGGAAATGTCAAAGGCAGAGCTTATTGCAAAAGCAGGAGAAGAAGTTGATCCCGCTATTGAAGGGTCTAAGATAAAGTTTCAGATGTTTATAAGGCTCAGAGCTAATCAGATCGATATGCTTAATAAAAGAAGTGAATTTTTAAGAGCAAAGTTTGAGTCGAAAAGAATACTCCTGACAAATGAAATAGGGGCGCAGATATCTATGGCCAATAATCTTTTTCCATACAGAATCAGTTTTTCTAATTATATCAATACGACTGATCTAAGATTTTTTGCAAGATATAATTTTTTAGGAGGGCTGTATATCGGCGACGAAGAAGAAGGAATGATCATAAGCTATACGGTACCGGGAGGAATACCAATCTTTCACGATATTTCAAAACCGCTGCTTGGAAAAACAAAAACAAGTGCTCCGGCTATTGTCTTTGTCGGTGAAACTGGTGCAGGCAAGACACAGCTGGCAGATTTAGAGGCTTTCCAGAATATGATTTTCAAAGGAATGAAGGTACTGACAGTGGATCCAAAAGGGGATCGCGAGAAAAAAATCAAGCTTCTTGGCGATAACGCTGCTCACTTAAAAATCGGCTCTAAAGACTGCTCGTCCGGTATGTTTGATCCGTACCTGATGAACCAGAATGACGACAGAGAAGCACTTGGCCAAGCGATGAGAGATATAGACAGTATGCTTAATGTACTGGGACTAAGTATTGATACAAACTTTCGTGCAATAGAAAAAGCGCATTATGATATGCTTAAAGATTATGAAAACAGGATAATACACCAGAAGACACTTACATATCTTATTTCAGAAAAACTTGTCAAATACGATAAAACAACAGCTGAACAGGTTATGACACTTGCGAATGATTCGACCATGCGGCTGTTTTTTGCAACTCAGGAAAGCAGATATGACAGTGCATTCAATCTTACAAAGCCATACAATCTTATAACCTTTGAAAAGATGCCGTCAACTGCCGGTGAAAAAATGGAAAACGATCCAAACAGGCTTGATAATGCGATCTTTGCGATGCTGTTTTCCAGAGTACAGGGGATAATTGACGGTTTTATGAAACGTTTTTCAAAACAGGAAACAATAGTTGTGTTTGATGAATATAAAGTGTATCAGAAAACCCCCGGCGGGGAAGAAGTGGTCGACAATGTAGTACGTCAGGCCAGAACACTTCAGACACATCCGTTTTTAATAACTCAGGAGCTGTCATCAATAAGTGATGCGATTTTAAATAATGTCGGTGAGATTTTTGTAGGCAGTCTGAAATCATCTAAAGAAATTGAATTTATTTTAGAGGAAATGAAATTATCAAATCATCCAGCAGTTAGAGGAGCGTTGATTGATCATACTCAGGATGAAGGGGTTACTGAGGAAAAGAAATATAATTTCTTAATGCAGGATTACAACAACCGCAAGTGTCTGACCAAAAACAAGATACCCCGGTGTTTTGCAGAGATATTCAGGACACTTAAAGATGAAGAAGAATCTAATCAGGAACAACTGGATACGGATGATAAAAATGTACCAGTCACTGGTACATTTTTAAATAAGAAAGAAACGGGAGGCCTGTATGATGATTAGAAAGTTAAAACTTAGAACGATAATACTTGTTCTTGCGGTGTTTTTTACTGTCACGGCAACAGTAAATATTAAACCGGTTGTGGCAGAACCCCCAGATGAAACAACGACAGAGGAGCTTGATGAAGGGCGTGAAACAGAAAGTGACGATGTCAGGTTAAATACATCAAATTTTTATTCATCAGCGATTATGTCGATTGATACGACTACCAGGGAAAAAGAGGCAGATATGGATTATGTTAAGAATTTTTCCAACAGCATGATAACTGCTCTTTCATATGATCTGTCTTTAGTAGATCCTGATACGATACTGATGCATGCATTAGGGATCGTTATAAATATTATTGAATCTATCGGAGGGTTAATGTCGCTGATGGTTCTAATTGCTTATAATCTTGCAAGCAGCAGTTTCTGGAAAACAACAGTAGCAACAATTTTTAATACTTTTGATAAGGCGATTTTTGACTGGTCGGATACAAGCAGCTGGTTTTATAAGATAATTGTACTTTTTGGGCTCGTCGCAGTAATAAAAAAACTGTTAGGATCTATGAAACGGGTGCTTACATATAAAACGATAATTTCCACAGTTATACAGGTGGTTGTTTCATGCATAGTGATAATTACGATTGCTCAAAGCGGAAGAAATGTAGTCAGTTATGTCGATACACTTGTGAATCAGTCTATTTCAACGAGTTTTAACCTTGTCGATGATCAGTATGAAAGTTCCGATCTGCCTGTTGAAATAAATGTAAAAAGCATGATATTTGATATACTGCAGAAGCAGGGGTTCACGCTGAGACATTTCGGGGTAACCAGTGCGGATCAGATTCCAAGTGAATATAAAGGAACATATAAAGGAAAGGACTGGACGGCAGTTAAAACCGGCGAGGAAAGGCTTCAGGATCTGCTTGACAATCCTTCTACAGAAAATGCAAGAATTGAAAGACAGAAGAACGGTAATGATCAGATCGGATACAGCGGGGCACAGTGCCTGATTATTTTAGGCGAGTCATTTATTTTTCTTGTTCACAGACTTCTTACAGCTCTGGTAATCGGGGGAGCGTGTGTGCTCCTGTTTGGTTTTTCTCTGGCCAAAGAGGTCAGTCTTAATGTATCGGTTTACGGACTGGTATTTATGCTGTTTAAAAATGAAATGCGGGTAGCAAGTTCATGGTTTATGGCAAGGATGAAGTGGACAATCATGTTTATTTTTGTGACACTTGCCTTTAATATGTTTCTGTCATTTATGATAATATTTATTAATGGTATCGTGGCAAAGTCGCTTCTGTTTCTGCTTATTTTTGATATCGTAGCAGTGTACGCTATGTGGTATCTGCTTAATCACTGGCAGGAAATCTGGAAGAAGATAACCAATGATCTTGGCATTTCATCTGACTCGACGATTATTGATGCCGGCAAAGCTATTTTAAACGGTGACATCGCACCGGGAGATGTCTACAGCAACCATAAAGAACGGGTTGCAAAAGAAAAGGCTGAAAGAGAAGCAGCGAGTGATTCAACAGATGAGGACATGGACACTTATAGTGAAGATTCAGTTTCAAGTGTAAAGGAAAATGACGAACTTGCAGATAAGGAAAGTTCAGACGATGAAAGTGATGAAGGAAATGAAGGCTCAGCTGAAGATGAGGATACTGATGTGTTTGATGTGGATAAGGAGTTTGACGGCATCGATGCTGAAAATGAAGAAGATGCTCCTGACAGTGACGAGTCATCACCTGGAAACAGGAATGAGCTGAGCGAGACTGATGATAAAGACGGTTTGAATCATGAAAGTGAAACAGATGATGAAAAAAGCTCAATCTCATCTACAGATAATAGTGATCTGAATGATTCCTGCGATAGAGAAGATGATGTTCTGGATGGTGAAAGTGATGAAGTATCCAGGGATGAGGAATATAGAAAATTACCGGAAGAAGATAGAGTGTCGAACAGTACAGATGCATCAGATGAGACTGCTGAACATGATGAAAAGGTTACAGAAGAGCAGAAAGATGAGATTGACAGTTTTTTAAATGAACTGATCGAGGAAGATGATGAAACCTAGAAAAGTGATATTCGGTATTTTTCTTGCACCTATGGTTGTGTCGGTTTTAATAGTAATTATATTTATTTTTATGCTTGTTGACGGTAATTCATCAAGCGGGAACGGAGATATTACGGTTTCAGGACTTCCTCAGTGTATTAAAGAGGAAATGGTGATTGCAAGTCTGCAGTGCCAGGAGAAATATAAGCATCCTGCATCCGTTACACTGGCGCAGATCATTCAGGAATCTACTGGAAAAAATTCGGGTCTTTCGGGTCTGGCATATACATACCATAACCTGTTTGGCATCAAGGCAGGGAAAAACTGGACTGGAAAGACATGTACACTTTTTACCAGTGAACAGAGACCGGATGGTTCGTCGTATCAGATAAGGGCAACATTTCGAGCATACGATTCATATACTGAATCGATTGAAGATCGAAGCCGACTGTTAAATTCAAGCAGCAGCTATCCGGTTGAGGGAGTAAGCAATCCTAAAGAATTTGCCAGATGTCTAAAGAAATGGGCTACTGATATAGATTATCCTGAAACTCTGATTGGCCATATGGATAAATATAATCTATATGTGTACGATAACATGTCAGTTGAAAGTTATAATCAGCAGAAGCTTTCAAGCGTAAATAAGGTCGTAGAAAAGGCAAAAGAGAAAATAGGGTGTAAATACGTCTGGGGTGCCGGACACTCAATGAACGAAATAAAAAACCCGCAGTTAAGCACGTTTGACTGTTCGAGCTTTGTATGCTGGTCGTATTATCAGGCGGGGATAGATATTGGCAACATGACAACTAAGGAACTGGTTGTTGCAGGTATCGAGATAAGTCAGTCAGAGCTCAGGCCGGGTGATATAATCCTGTTTGCAAGAAACAAGGGCGGTACAACACCTTCACATGTTTCAATATATATCGGAGAAGGGAAGATGATCCATGCACCGCGCACCAATGATGTTGTAAAAATTGTCAACTACAGTGAACACTGGAAGGACAGAACGATATGCTTCAGGAGGCTGTATTAGTGAAGAAAGATATTGTAAAGATTATTTTAACAGCAGTCCTCATGCTGCTTCTTGTTAACTGTTTTGACAGGCCTGAGAAAAGTAAGAAAAGCAGCAGTTATAAAAATGAAGAAAGTGAGGTTTTGACTGATAATAACTATTACAGGGAACAGGAAGTGACAGAACCTATGCTTTTTGATTATGCAAATTTGAATTATCAAAGCAGTACGTATGATGAAGAAACAAATACGCTTGTTATGAAGTACGTTGAGACAAATGAAAAAGAAGGAGACGATGATTACAGCATTCGTGCATATGAGGGCAAAAGGAAATTTAAGGCTGATATATATAAAGGCGAAACAGAATATATACAGGATGATGATCTTTATTATACAGAGTATCAGATCAGGATCGTTATTTCTGATAACACACAGTTTATACTTGAAATATCCAGAAACAATGCCTCGTATACAGTCAGGTGTACTGCAGGATCACTTGTAAAATGATATAATAAGGATGAAACTATTAGCACGATTTTGATTTGATGAGGCAGGAGAAAAATAAATTATATTGGTAATATGCAATGGAGGGACTAGTTTGTGGAATATCTAAAAGATATTAATTTAGACATCGATGAATATGGTGACTGTCTGCCTCGTCAGCATGATGTGAATTTTTAAAATAAATTGCAGTCCGTATATACAATGGTTAAGGGACTGAAAAAGGTTCACGAAAAAACAGTCTGGATAATTAGCAGCTGCCTGAGCCGTTTGAAGGATTTACTGCTTCCTGATATGATGGTCAGAGATAACCATTTGAAACCTTTGTGTGGGAAGTAGGTTTTTATGAAGATTTGATATATGATCGTCCGTTGAAGAAATAAAAGTGTTCAAAATAAGCTTTAAAAATGCAATGTACCAGTCGCTGGTACATTAAATACACTAGTGAATGTTTTTTCTATCAAAAAATATAGTGATATTAGAAATTTTAAAATACCAATGAAATATTTAGGATAGTATTTGTGATGAATTTGTCGCTTCTCTACAATATTATTAACAATGATTGGATTTTTCACTACACATACTTTTTAAAAATGAGATATAATTATTTAAAAAGATGACGAAAGTGAGAAGAGTATGGGTGCTGCATATTATGAGATAACAAAAACAATGCATAATTTACCATTATCAATATACTTACATAAAAAAAGTCCATTTCAGAAAGTCGAAGCACACTGGCATAGAGCACTGGAAATTTCAATAGTATTTGATGGAAAAGTAGACTTCTATAATGGTAGATTTCATGAAGTTGTTGAAAAAAATGGTGTGAGTTTAGCTAATTGTAAGGAAATACATTTTTCTATTCCACATTTTGACTATAGTGAGGATAAAATAGTTGGGTATACAATGCAGATAAATTATTTATTTTTAGAGAGTTTAATACCTAATATAGAAGAAATATTTTTTGATATTTCGAAAAGAGAGGTAAATAAAAAACTAGCAGAGTATATGTTATTGATATATGAATTATATGTTAGTGAAAGTGCAAGCAAATATATTAGAATATATGCATTAACTTTAGAGATGATAGGCTTATTGTATGATTGTTGTCAGATGGAAAGAAGAAATATTTCAACAGAAAAGACAAAAGATATTTTAAAATATATTCATCAAAATTATTGTGAAAATATTCATTTGTATAGTGTGGCTAATTATTTTGGTTTTTCTCGAGAATATTTTGCAAGGATGTTTAAAAGGGAGTTGGGAATATCATTTAAGCAATATTTAATAAAGTATAGATTAAATCAATCGTTAGATTTGCTGAAAAACACAAAAAAAACAGTTGCAGAAATTTCGCTGTGTATAGGTTTTACAAGTGAGACACAATACATAAGCCATTTCAAAAAATTCTTCAAGCAAACCCCAGGACAATTCAGAAAGTCACAATTCTAATGTAAATAAGTCAATAATTCGATATAATAAATAATTTCTTTTGCTTATACTTATTGATAGAAAGGAAGGATATGTATAAGATGAAAAAATTATTAAGTGGTTTATTGAGTGTGCTGTTACTGGCAACAGTTATGATTTCGCCAATTTATGCGATTGAAGCAGAAACTGTAAATTTTGATTTACAGTCAACAGTATATGACGATGGAGAAGCAATTGATACTGTTATTTTGGATGTTTCTAATTTAGATGTTGACGAAACAAGAATTAATAAAGATATGTTTAACATTCACGCTGTTTCTTCAAGTATATACACACTTGAGCAAGAAAGAGAATTTTTTGGAGATGATTCAAAACATGGTTTACAACATTGTGGTTTATATGAAGGTGACCGTAAGATTGAAAGTATGGAATTAAAAGATGGAAAAATTATTTTACATTTAGTAACAGATAGCGGAGTTTCATGTAAACAGACATTAGATTTTACAGCTAATTTTACAACTGAAAAAGGGTGTAATTCTTTATTGAAAATAGATTACACGATTACTTTGAATGAGAGCTTACCATTGAAAGATGGTAGAACAGTTAATGTAACTTTTAATCAAAATCAAGGTATAAAGAATGAGGAAATTGAAAAATTTACCGAAGGAGAACATAATGGATTTAAATATCAGTTTTATACGCCCAAAAATGCTAATGATGGACAAAAGCATCCACTGATTGTCTGGTTTCATGGTGGGGGAGAATCTGGATATCGCGGTTTACATTATAATAATTTATCGCAATTAAAAGCAAATAGAGGAGCGGTTTCTTTTGTTAGTGATGAGGCTCAGAAAATATTTGATGGAGCCTATGTTTTAGCACCGCAAACACCTCATGAATGGTCAGAAAATTTAAATGATGCAAAGGATTTAATTGAGTATATTGTTCAGAATAATAATGTTGATACTGCACGTATATATGTATATGGTTGTTCGGCAGGGGGGTATATGACGCTAGATATGGTTGTTCATAATCCTGATTTGTTTGCAGCGGCAGTTGTTACTTGTCCGGCAATCGATCAAAAAAATATAAATACATATGGTCAGGGAAGACAAATAACAGACGAAGAAATAAAAGCAATCGATACTCCGGTTTGGCTTGTTCAAGCTAAGGATGATACAACTGTAAAATATGAAGAAAGTGCCTTGAGGGTATATAATTTATTGAAGGATAAAGGTGCAATTTTAAGTACATATGAAACAGGTGGACATAGTTCTTGGATTTATACAGCAAATAATGATCCAATTTATAATGGTGAACATGTCTGGCAATGGACTGCAAGACAAACACTGACTAGTGTTAATAATCAAACTGTTCCAGATACAAAGTCAGAAAAAATAACATCTGTCAAAACAGGTGATACTACCTCAAGTGATATTTATGTTATTGTTGGCTGTGTGAGTGCTACTATTTTGGCGCATTATGTATTAAAGAATAAAGAATCGATTAAAGGTAAAATGTTCAATTAATGAATAAGTGAGTTATAAAAGAATTTAAAAATTTCAAGTTAATTAAATATATAAAGACACAAAAAACCATTCTATTTTTATGAATTGTTTCTTTGTGTTTTTTTGAAAAATAGAAAATATGAATTTTTTAAATAAAAGCGTGTATTAAAGATACTAGATTAAATATAAACAGCTACACAACCTGTTTATCAAAAAAAGGTGTAACAGAAAAAATATCGGATGAAAAGTGTGACTAATTGCATCTGGGCGTAACGGTGCTAAAAGTAGTGAACTAAGTATGGGAATGTTAATTTATCGTGAGGAATTAGACAATTTACCAAGGATTCAATGGTTTTGTAGAATCAATGTGTGAGGGGGATGGAGTACGATATGAAACATTAAAAAAATTATGAGTCTTATTCATTATAATGGGATGTCTATAAGGTTTATTAAAGAGATGTTAGAGGGAAAATGTACCAGGCACTGGTACATTTTATACTGACAGTTAGTAATTGTAAGAACAATGGTAAAGATGCTGAAAAAGGTATTTTATTTGTACTTTTAAAATAAATTTTTTATTTTAAGTGTACTTGATATTTATCGGGGTATATTATATAATGTGCTTAGGCAAAGATGGATTCTAAGCCACGGCAAATAAAAAAGGAACGCGGCTACGTTCCTTTTTTAGTGCTCAGGCTGTCATGCTATCTTCTATCAAGCCACTTGCAGATGCAATGGCAAATTACACCTGCTACGATAGAAACTAAGATGGATTCTAGTACCTCCACGGCAGTCACCTCCTTCCGGTGGTTGGAGGTAAGACAGCCTGTATTATTATATCACGGATACATTTTTTTACAAATACTGATACGGTATCTGTTTAAAAATTGTTAATTATTTTTATAAAGGGAATGTACCAGTGACTGGTACATTTTTTATTGAGAGTGATTGTGTAGAAATACCGGCTTCTTTATCATTTAACGCTGAAAATTCCAAGAGTAATATTATATTGGGACTATGATTGAATTCTTATTATATTTAATGATAGTAATATTAACAAATGATATACTTATAATATAAATATACTTTGTTATACTACAGATAGCACAGATGATGAAATGGAGGGAAAATTATGAAGAAGTTATTTATCAGTTGTCTAGTGGCGATTTTATCAATTGGATTATTTGCTGTTTCTACAGTAAATGCTGCTAGTGATGTTTCGCAGCTGTTTAAGGAGTTCATGGATGAATGTTTCAGTGACGAGACTAACGTAACAGTATTTATGGGAAATCAGGATGTGACCAAAGAATTTTTTGATAGGTATCGTGATATGTATTCAAATAATGAACTGCTGATTATTAGTAATGATATAGAGTATTATGGATATGATATTACTCATGAGATTGATATGCCTGTTACAAGGGCAAGTACAACCAAATCAAAAACTTTTAAATCATATGAAACTAAAACTGTTAAAGGAAATAAAAAAGAATGGACAACTATTCTTTACTGCAAGTTTACATATAATCCCAGCACTGGAAATATAACATCAATCTCAAATCCTCAGCTGAATGTAGATTTTGGCTCATGGGGTAGTGCTTTTACACCAAGATGGTTTAATGCTTCAACTGGAAAGGAAAAAGTGGGAAGGCTGTCTGTTAAGTTTACATGTGATTATGATGTTGAAGCTACATATGATCCACCATACTTGCCGGCTTTCACGTGGAATTTTGGGCATTGTTCACGTTCATATACACTTAAGGTCTAATCTATGGAAAAGTCTATTGTTACAAAGTTCTGTATAATAAATACAGTATGTTTAGTTCTGTTTCAAATGATTCATATTATAATTGAACTACTCAAAAAAAATGTTTCAAATAGTGTAGAGCTAACCCAATCGCAAATCATGGAACAAATGAAGTATAGCAAAGTGCAGAGTGTTTTTAGTTATCTGACGTATGCATGTATACTGTTAATTATAATAATTTTATGTGTTTCAGTAGTTCAAAAGAAATATGATAATGTTTTATTAATAAATATAGCCGGTATGTCAGTGTTGCTGTTGCTGTCTGTGGCAGCTGTATTGTTTTTAAAACTAAATGCAGGTAATGTTTTTGAAAATATTTTAGGATTAGGAATACTGGAGATATTATTTATAGTTGCTTATTTATACAGGAGGAATTTTTCAAAACAGAATAAGTGACTAAAAAGAATATGAATATCAAGAAGTTCCGAATAAAATATTATTAGATGAAAAATTAAAGTATTGCTTATTTGTTATTTGATAAGGTATATTTGACAATCAACTAAGATGAGAATAATGTCTGGGCTAAACTGGGAAAAAGGACGTTGACACGTTCTTTTTTATTTTATGACGGAACTTAATTATTGTTTTTTGGATACGGTGCAAGTTTATTAGTTGATGATTTTTACGGATGAAATGTACCAGTCACTGGTACATTTTTATATAGTGATAAGATAGACTGTATTTATAAAGGTGGCAGGAGTGAGGCAAAGCGCAACTATGCCATTACTATGGTATTACTATGGTAATGGTATGGTATTGTAATGATTTTGATAATGGCCGAGGCGTGAGTTTTAACTGTAATTTCCAGTCTGGAAATATAAAATTATCAAGGCGATAAAAAGTGATAAAAACTATGGTTTTTGCTATGGTTTTACTATGGGAGATATACCATAGCTGTAACCATAGTTTTTTCGCTCAAAACTGTTGATATATATAACTTTTTTGTTTTTCAAAAAAGTAAAAAATTCCTCGATTACTATCGTTTTAATCCTTATTAAACTCTTATGGACAAAACCTTATCGGCTCAAAGCAGTAAACAGCCATATTAGACCATTAATACTTTAATAAAACAATATTATCAATAAAGAAAAAATATATATTTAAAATACAAAATAAATATATTATATAAATCAGTTTTTAAAATGTACCAGTTACTGGTACATTTTTTTGAACAGAACAGGAGAGAGAAAAATATGTATTATCAAATTATTCCAAAAAGAGATTATCAGTTCAGTCTTGAAAATACGATTATGCTTTTTAAGAATATAGGATCTGCAAGAGAGAAACTTACATTAAAAAATATATTTGCAGGTGCCTTTAATTATAAATATATAATCGACTGTGATAAAGATAACAGAATCAATTTCTATTTGTGGATCAGTGATTCTGTGAATCAGGATGCAGCTGTAAATGCTGTAACTGTCTGGCTTGCTAATAAAGCTGTTGTTTTTAAATCAAATGCAGTATTGAAGGAGTACAGCGTAGTTGATACGCTGTATGATTATGAATCAGCAGGAGGGAAAAATAAGAAACTTTCTGCATTTACAAATGACACGGTGTTCATGAATATACTGGCTATGCTTCAGCCAAGAACAAGAATAGTTATAGGGTTTAGAGTTACAGATATTTCACTAAAGGAAAAGAATAATTTCAGATTTGGAAGAGGTGGAACAGATGTAGAGATTGAAGCTCTTATTCAGGTAAGCGGCGACAGTAAATATTCGAGAACCAATGTTATGAATATTGCAGGCAGTATCTGTTCGTTGACAGCTGATGAAAGACGGCTTAGTGTCAAGTTTAAAAATAAGTTTATGCCGATAAGATTATCCGGAAGTGAGTTTGCAAATATTTTTCAGCTCCCGACATTATTTAGAAAAGATGAAGATACTATTAAAAGAATCAATTATTTATTTCCTGGACAGATTACCTTGAATGAAGATGAGTATAAGGAAGGTATCTATGTAGGTAAAAATTATCATCCGGTTCAAAAAGACAGAAAAGTGTTTTTGGATCTGGATCAGGCAAGAAAGCATGGTATTATATCGGGTTCAACCGGGTCAGGGAAATCATCGGAAGTTGAAGAAATGATAGATGTGTTACTTCTGAATAAATTAAAAAATCTAAATGCACCGGGATTTACTCTTTTTGATCCGCTTGAATCCAGTGCCTTAGGTGTTATAGACAAAATTTTGAAGTTAAGAGATGATGGGCATGATGTTGAACAGCTGCTGAAAAAGGTAAGATATATTGATCTGTCTATTGATGATTATATATTTCCTGTCTCGCTGCTGAATTCAAATGTATCTGATCCGACGGAAACATTAGATTTTTTCAAATCGCTGTATGGTGATCAGAATACTATTCAGGTTGATCGTATGATGTCCAGTGCTTTAAAAGCTCTTTTAGAGGACAGTGAGGATCATTCTGTTTTTGATATGCAGGAGATTTTTAATACTAATGATGATACTTTCAGGCAGGAATTAATAAAGAGGCTGTCTAAAGATATCTATGCTGCAGATGAGATTAATTTTCTTAAGAATACAAGATTTAACCAGTCTGTCTCAGATCCGATTTTAAACCGGCTGGATCCTTTTAAAAATACTCGGCAGAAAAAGCTGATGTTTGGCCTTCCAAATAAATTTGACTGTGTAAAGGATATTCGAAAATGGATGGATGAAGGATATATTATTCTGTTTAATTTAAAGGGTTTGAGCAAATTTGATATTAAAGTGATCTGCGGATACCTGACAACACAGTATTATTTGACGTCGTTAGCCCGTCCCGATTTTTCTATGCTTCATCTTCTTTTTATAGATGAAGCACATGATGTACAGATGCCCATCTTTCCCAAAATTGGAGCCAAGTCACGTAAAGGAGGACTGGGGCTGTTTTTAATTACACAGTTTATTGAACAGTTTGATCCGGATTATTTAAAACAGCTGATGGGGAATATAAATACGTTTATTTCTTTCAAACAAAAGGAAACCGCAGCGATGACTCTGCAGAGAAATATTCCTTCACAGGATGTAAGCAAAAATGATCTGATGAATCTGCCGACATTTGTAGGGTATTTATCGAGTGAAGAAAAAGGAAAAGAACAAAGTATTCTGATCAAAGTTAAGCCTCCGTATCGTTATACTGAAGGCAGACTGGTTGATCATAAAAACATTACTGAAGTACAGGAAAACTTGAATAAGAATCGCAGGTTTGCTCATAAGCTGATGGCAAGAGATTTTTTGAGCAGGGAAGAAGCTGAAAAAATAGTGTACAGAAAGCATTTTAAAAATCTGGAACTGGAAGAATACGAGAAGGAACTGCTTGATGAGGGGGATTCACTGATTCCTGCAGAAGCAAGCGATGATGTAAAAGGAGGAATGATGATGTGGGAAGATTAAATATTGACTACATAAAGTATATACTGAAAAATAAACTGATAAAAATCATACCGTATAAGTACAGAAAACCATTTATTCTCATTTTTGCAGTTTTGTCTTTATACGGCTATTTCAAATTTATGATCATGCTAAGTGCCAGGCTTTTTGGAACACCAAGTACTTATCTGCTGATAATGCAGAATGCGGTTATGAGTGTGCTTGATATACTGGTGAGAAGTTTTGGCCAAAACGGAGCCGCTGCAATAATGGCGTTACTGGCGGGTATACTTATATACAGATATACACGGCCGGTATACAAGAAGAACGAAAATAAAAATGAATGGCATTCAAAAAGTTTATATTATGAAATAAATGCGGTGATTTCTTTACTGTATGTTGTAATTACAGTACTTGCATTTATACCGCTGTTTATAAAATGATTATGGAGGATAAGTTTATGGGTAATATTAACAGACCGAAATTAGATACAGAAGATATTGAACTGATGAGAAAAATTGGAAAACACAATTTTGTAGATATGATTTACATATATAAATTTTATAAGACAGACTGTAAAAAAAGAACAGTAAATGAAAGAATCACACAACTTGCTAAATATAGATATCTTAGTATAATAGAAACATTTATACCGCCTGAATATACCGTAAAAAAAATGAAGGGGTACAAAATAGTTTCTTTGGGTGCTAAAGGGGTCGAAATCATGAAAGATTTAGGTGCTGAAGTTGAAACTAATTTAAAGGCATTGAAAAATGCCAGCAGTTACCGCATGTATCACCAGTGTCAGGTTGCTATGGTATGTGATTCTCTGGATTATGAATTCAAGAACAGCGAAAGCAAGTTTGAAGTTGCAGAAATTTATAATGAAAAAGAAGGATTTATAAAGGGAACTGGAAATATGCCGGATGCTGTTATTTTGTTTAGACCAAAAGCAGAGTATCTGATGTCTCCGAAGGAAAGATATATAGTTGTTTTTATAGAAATCGAAAGGTCATATGCAAGCCTAAAAAGATTTAAATCAAAAATCAGATCTTATGAAAATGCAATTGCTGAAGGCACATATATAAAACATTTTGATATATCGGCTATGGCTCAAAGGGTACTTTTTGTAGCGCAGACAGACGGCCAGTTTAAAACTGTCCTGAATAAAATCAATGAGGCGGGATACGATGATATAGGCATCCTTGTATCTAAGTATTCGCAGACATGTAATGCTTCTTCAGATAGAATATATACAAATCCTAAAAACGGTGAAAAGTATAAGCTGTTATCAAATCTGGAGGTATAATAATATGGAAATACTTAACAATATAATTGACTACACGTATAAATACGTGTTAAAATATAACTGGTGGGAGGTATTGTTATGCCTATGACACCAAAAGAAATGGTGAGACTTCTGAAGAAAAACGGTTTTGTTGAAATTAGGCAGAAAGGTTCTCATTTAATGATGATTAACTATGAAATTGGAAAACAGACTACTGTACCAATGCATAGAAAAGATTTGTCAAAAGGGACTGAGCGTGCGATTTTAAAACAAGCGGGACTATTAAAGTAGTCTCACCATAAAATAGATAAGGAGGAGTTTTAATGATAAAAGAAATTATTTATCCTGCAGTATTTGAGTTTGATGAAGAAGGTGCAATTAATATTACTTTTCCTGATCTGCCAAGTGCAATAAGTTGTGCTGATAATACCCAAGATGCATATCGTTATGCTACTGAAGCTGCTGAACTGGTTTTAGAAGATTATATAGAAGATTTATTTGAGGGAGCACCAAAGCCTTCAGAAATAAAGAATATAAACCTTGAAGAGAATCAGTGTATAGCATTAATCAAAATTGATACAGAAAAAGTTGTGAAGGAATCGTCCAGTAAAAGTGTAAAGAAAACTGTGACAATTCCCTCATGGCTTAATGAAGCTGGAATGAAAAAGAAACTTAATTTTTCTAAAATACTCCAGGATGGAATAAAAAAAGAACTTGGTATTTAAATGATAATGACTAAGCCAAAATGGCTGATTTTATTGTAAAAATGGAGGGTACATTTCTAGTGAAAAAAGTAATACTAATAATTATTAATCTGATACTGGTTGTAACACTATCTGGCTGTTCAACAGCTGAATCTGAGCCTGCAGGTACTAATAATACTAATGATAAGACACAGTTAATAACTGAAAATATACCAGATTACACAGATAAAATTTATGTAGAAGTTAATGGAAATAAAGCAGAATTCAGTGATGAAGATAAAAAACGAACAGATGCTTTTGAACTGTATACTGATTTAGACGAATTAGGGCGCTGCGGTGTTGCATATGCAAATATATGTAAGGAATTAATACCGACTGAAAAGAGAGGCTCAATTGGAATGATAAAACCATCTGGATGGCAGCTTGCTAAATATGATTCAGTTGATGGAAAATATTTATACAATAGATCACATTTGATTGGATTTCAACTGGCAGGTGAAAATGCCAATGAAAAGAACCTGATCACGGGAACAAGATATTTTAATGTAGAGGGTATGCTTCCGTTTGAAAATGAAGTAGCTGAATATGTTAAAGAAACGAATAATCATGTTTTGTATAGGGTTACACCTGTTTTCAAAGATACAGAACTGGTTGCCAGAGGTGTTAAAATAGAAGCTTATTCAGTTGAAGACAGTGGTCAAGGTGTAGAATTTAATGTATTTGTCTATAATGTTCAGCCTGATATTACAATCAATTACCAGGATGGAACAAGCAGCGGAAACGGTCAGATTGTAGATGGTGTAGTTAAAGATAAAGAGACTCATAATTCTGGAGCAGTAATAGGGAATAAGAATACCAAAGTATATCACGATAATGACTGTGGTTCTCTTCCTAAGGAGGAAAATCGTACATATTTTGGTAGTGAAAATGAAGCAGTAGATGCAGGATATACTCCGCATAGCAGTTGTATTGATTAAATATGAAAACCTTAATTTGCCAGTTAAAAGTAAATAATTAATGTTTGAGTGTGTAGTTCGTTGAATTACGCACTTTTAAATTTTATAATCGTTTTATAATCGGTTTAATTACTAATGATGTGTTAATAATTAAATTAAAGGCAGTTGAGGTGAGAATGTTGAGTGAAGGAAACAGGATATATATGGCTATAGATTTAAAATCTTTTTATGCTTCTGTAGAATGTGTAGAAAGAGAATTAGATCCATTGAATACCAATCTGGTGGTTGCTGATTCATCTAAAACGGAAAAGACGATCTGTTTGGCTGTTTCTCCTTCTCTTAAACAGTATGGTATCGGCGGTAGAGCAAGGCTCTTTGAAGTAATTCAAAAGGTCAAAGAAATCAATAGAAAAAGAAAAAAAGATAACAGGTATAGGGAGTTTAGAGGAAAATCACATATTGATTCAGAGTTGAAAAATGACACAAGTCTTGAACTGGGATTCATTATTGCCCCTCCAAGGATGGCATTTTATATTGATTACAGTAAAAAAATCTATGAAGTATATTTAAAATATGTTTCAGCTGAAGATATTCATGTTTATTCAATTGATGAGGTTTTTATTGATGCAACGAGCTATCTTAAGACTGTTAATAAATCTCCAAGGGAATTTGCAAAAATGATTATTCAGGATATTTATAAGACAACGGGAATAACAGCCACAGCGGGAATAGGAACAAATCTATATCTTGCAAAGGTAGCAATGGATATTGTTGCCAAGCATGTTAAAACAGATGAAGACGGAGTGCGGATTGCCTGTTTAGATGAAATGAGATATCGGAAATACTTATGGCATCATCAGCCTATCACTGATTTCTGGAGAGTTGGCAAAGGATATGCAAAAAAGCTTAATGAAGCAGGATTGTATACCATGGGTGATATTGCCAAATGTTCTGTAGGCAGTGAAGACAAATATTACAATGAAGATCTTCTTTATGATATGTTCGGAGTCAATGCTGAACTGCTGATTGATCATGCATGGGGATACGAACCTTGTACAATGAAACACATCAAGGCATATAAACCTGAAAGCAGCAGTCTGGGAAGCGGACAGGTTTTAAGCAGACCGTATGCTTATGATGAAGGAAGAATAATCCTTAAAGAAATGATTGACTCGTTGTGTCTCGATCTTGTGGCAAAAAATCTAGTAACAGATCAGATTACTATAAGTGTTGGCTATGATAAAGAAAACATCAAAACTGACTATAGTGGTGAAATAAAGGATGACAGATATGGACGAAAGATTCCAAAACATGCTCATGGCACTGTCAATATAGGCAGATATATTTCATCAGCAAAGCTGATTACACAAAAAGTTTTAAACTGGTATGACAGCAGTGTTAATAAAAAATTAACAATAAGACGTTTTGCATTGTCTGCTAATCATGTTACTGACGAAAGCTGTATTAAAACAAAACCGACAATACAGCAAATGGATCTGTTTACTGATTACGAGCAGTTAAAAAAAGAAGAAGTAAAGCTTGAAAAAGATTTAGAAAAGGAAAAAAGACTTCAGGAGGCAACTTTGAAACTGAAGCAGAAATATGGAAAAAACGCTGTATTAAAAGGTATGAATCTAGTAGAAGGAGCAACTGGCAAAGACAGAAACAATACTATTGGGGGACATAAAGCGTGAGTGAAATATATAATTAATTAAAAAAAACAGTATGGCTAATGATCAAAGAGCTGTTGATATTATTAAAATATATGCGATAATATTAAACGGTGATTATTGTGAGAGACAGAGAAATTACAGCAAGAAACTTAATTAATATTATAGACGTGAAAAACTGTCAGTATTTTAGTCAGTTTATGAATGATGATTTATATGACAAACTGTATGATCATCTTATAAAATTAAGTAGAGGAAATGACAAGGCGGTTGCTCATACAAAACTAATTATGGAAGAGTGCAGACCGATTATTGAAAAAATCGAAAAAGACGAACAGATTTCTAATGATGAATTCAATTCTTTTATGGAAAAATTCAGAGTGTTTAAAAGGAAATATCTTATGTAAAAATGCTTTTCCAATATCATAAATACCGTACAGCTGTTATAAAAAATTGTTTTTTGGGGGATAAAAGAATGATTGAGATTTATGATCTAAACGATAAATTAATAGCAAGAGTTAGTAATCAGGATCAGCTTGATGAGTTTATGGATGATAATGAATTTGAATATCCAGAAGTTATTATAAAAGAGAACGGTAAAAAAAGGAAATATACTTTTGAAGACAGTGAATTTGAGTCAACTAAAAGGGAGCTGTTGAAAAAATCAAAATATTTTCATATGAGCAGGATATGTGCTTTAGCAAATGTAGATTATTATTCATTTAACCTCTGGAAAAATAAAGGAATATTTGTTTTAACTCCTAAAGAAATAGATGCTTTATATGATGCAATAAGTCATGTATGTAAATGATGGAATAGTGCAGAATAAGAAAGGGATAAGATGGTTAATAGAGCAGTCCTGGTAGGACGAATGATGAGGGATCCTGAACTTAGAAGAACACTTCAAGGTGATGCGGTTACTTCTTTTACTTTAGCGGTAAATCGTAATTTTACAAGCAGAGATGGTCAACAACAGGCAGATTTTATTAATTGTGTTGTATGGCGTAAGTCTGCTGAAAATGTTGAAAGATATTGTTCTAAGGGAAGTTTAGTTGGTGTTGAAGGAAGAATACAGACACGCAGTTACGAAAATTCTCAAGGTCAAAAGAAATACATTGTAGAAGTTATTTGCGACGTAGTTCAATTTATGGAAACTAGAGCGGTAAATGAAGAACAGTCAAAAAAAGATATTTATCAAACTGATTATAATGAAAATAGTTTATTGCGTGACCTTGAAAAAGAATTTGATAATTCTTTAAATACTTTTGAAATATCAGAGGATGATTTGCCATTTTGATAATTTATAATAGTATTATTTTTTAAAAGACAGTAATTTCTGAATATAATGTTGTAATAAAAAAGCTAGGGAAATAGGTGAAAATCAACAATATTTTGGTTAGTAAAAGTAATGTTTATATCAAAATATTAGAAAATGAAAGTGAAAAAGATAAAATGATAAAAAAGAGGCAGTTTGCCTCTTTTTGTGATAAATATAGTAAAAAAATTGCACCTTTTAATTATAAAAACAGACATGCTATGCTTTTTATATAGTTCAACTCAATATGTATAAAGCAAATTGGAGAGCAGTCAAAAAAGACATTTATTAGTCTGATTATAAAGAGAATAATTTATCGCATGATCATGAAAAAAGTTTGATATTTCTATAAATACTTTTGAAATAGTAGGATGATTTGCTACTAATAATTTATGATAGTATTATTAATGATTAAAAATAGCGCACCAAGGTTTATTTTAAACATATTAATATATTTCCGCTGCTGCAGTAGTATGGGGTGAATAATATTCAAAAAATACTCACTTTTTCGAAAAAAAATTGTGCCTTTTTGAAATGAAGGATATGTTAAAATTAGTATAGTTAAAATTATGTAAAGAGACAGGGAATGAGAATGTCTCTTTTTATTTTAACTGAAAATAATAAATGTTAAGGGGTGAGAACGTTGTATGGAATTAAGTTGATGCCATAATATATTTGATTTTTGTTACGTATATGGTTATAAAAAAACAATTTTACATTAAATTATATTTTAAATGTATAATTTATGTGTTCGGTGGAGGTGGTTTGTTTGAATTCGTTTATTCCATGGATAGGTGGAAAAAAATTGTTACGTAAAGAAATTATAAAACGTTTTCCAAATGATGGTTTTGCAAAATATGTTGAGGTATTTGGCGGAGCAGGATGGGTGCTTTTTGATAAAGACCAAAGTAAAAAACAACTTGAAGTGTTCAATGATATAGACAGTAATTTAATAAATTTATACAGGTGTATTAAGTTTCATGCTGATGCGGTACAAAAAGAACTTGACTGGATCTTATCATCCAGGGAGATATTCACAGATTATAAAACGATGATAGATAACAATATCGGTACAGATATTCAAAAAGCTGCAATGTATTTATATCTGGTGAAAGTATCATATGGTGCGGGTCGTAGAAGATATGGTGCAAAAACAGGGATAAATAATACTAAAGAGATTCTATTAGAAATACAAGAAAGATTGTCTGCAGTTATTATAGAAAATAAGAGTTATGAAAAAATTATAAAAAGCTATGACAGTGCTGATACACTATTTTATCTTGATCCGCCATATTACAAAGCAGAACGGCATTATGATTTACAATTTACTGTAGAAGATCATGAAAAGCTTGCAAAAATATTAAAGGAAATTAGAGGGAGGTTTATTTTATCGTATAATAATGATTCATACATTAAGAAATTATATAAAGGTTTATATATCGAAGAAATAGAAAGAAATAATAATCTTTCTAACAAAAATGGTAAATATAAAGAATTAATCATAAGAAATTATAAATGTCAATAAAAATTACGTAATACGTAATTTTTTTTCGTTTTTCTATCCTGGTATAAAATAATGATAGAATTATTCCAGGGTGCATATGGGTGATTAAAATCTATTTATCAAAACTGCTGGGTGAGAGAAAAATGAGTCAGGCAGAACTTGCTCGTAGAACAGGAATACGACCGGCTACAATAAATGAAATGTATTGGGAGTTTGCAGAGAGAGTAAATTTGGAACATATAGATCTTATCTGTAAAGCGTTAGGGTGTAGGATTGAGGATTTCATGGAAGTTGTATATGAAAATAATGATGAAAAAATTAATTGAATGTACTCTGGAAATGAGTACTTTTTTTGCAGGAGGTAAAGTAATGAATAAAATAAAATTTAACGAAATTATTAATGAGTATTTATCTTTTAAAAGGATGTATGTTAGACATAATACTATGATTAGCTATGAGGAAAGGATAAATAATTACATATTGCCCTATTTTGCTGATTGTGACATATTTTCAATAACCAAAGAAGATATCATAAATTGGCAAAAAGATTTGTTTGAAAAAGGTGTGTCTATTAAATACATAAATAAAATTCGACCAGTGCTGCATAATATATTTTCTTATTTATGTGATTATCATGGCTGCGATAATAATCCTGTTACTCATGTTCCTAGGTTGAGGGATAATTCACCGTATGAAGAGATGGATTTTTGGGAGTTTGAAGAATTTAAAAAATTTGCTAAATCAATTGATGATCCACTTTATTATAGGTTTTTTATGTTTTTGTACTATACAGGTGCTCGGAAAGGTGAGGCAAGGGCAATGACATGGAAACAAATAGATTTTAAAAATAATTTGATTACTATTTCCAGAAGTTTAGAACGAAGAAAAGATAAAAATGGAAATTATATAATTAATAGGCCTAAAAATGGTCATAGCAGGACTATAATGTTAAACTCTGAATTAAGAGATGTGCTATTAACGTATTATTCAGAACGGAAAAGACATTTTGATTTTGATGAAAAAGAGTATTTGTTCGGAATAAAAAAACCATTGGCGGACTCTACAATAGAAAACAGGAAGAATAAGTACTGTGATAAATCTGGTGTTAAGAAAATAAGGATACATGATTTCAGACATAGCAACGTTTCATTGCTTGTTTCGTTGGGGGCAGATATATGTGTTATCTGTTCTCGTCTGGGACATAAAGATAGAAATCAGACACTTAACAGATATTCGCATATGTTTCCTAGTAAAGAAGGAGAAATCGTGGATAAAATTGATAATCAAGCTAGTATATATAACTCATATTCCGTAACATTGGCAAATATTATAGTAGATTTTTTAGAGAAAGTAAATCAATTGAAAAATCTTGAAGAAAAAGATATAATTATGATAAGGCAAATAAAGAAAATTATATAACATGTTTTAGTACATAACATGATGGAATAGGTGTACCACATTCTTGATCGGAAGTTTTGCTTTGATATGATATAAAGTAAATAATAATACCAGATAAAATGATTAAACATGCAATAATATAAATCTTAGATTTTTTCATAATGGGAAAACACCTCCTCTTTATTTTATTGTACATGATTTAAGATAAAATATATAGAAAAAGGTATAATCCTTAGAAAAAAGATTATACCTTATGTCAATTATTTTAATAATTTAAAATGGTGTCCTGGAGCTACAAAATCTAATAACATTAATTCTTCTGGTTTGATAGTTGCAACTAAGTTACGTTCACCATCATTAGGAATTTCAGTTAAAACAATTTCTAATTCTCCACGATAGTGAGCTAAATTATCATTAACAACTAATACATCTCCACGAGTAAAGAATTTTTTACCTGGATCTCTATAAGGAATAGATTGAGATGTAATATCTTTTTTCATACCAGGAGCAATAGAAGCATCTTGTACACTCTTTTGAGCTTTGAACCAAACACGTGGCATAGAAGAACGTAACATAAATGTAGAATGATCATAACGATCCCAATGAGGTGCATAATCATACATAATCATTTTTTCATTATCACTGATTCCTTCAGCTTCATCAACTTTAAGTTCAATAGCTTGTAAGTTAACATTTGCTAAAGCTTCAAGTTCTTCATCACTAGCAGGGTAGTTACCAATTAAGATGTCATCAACATCACCAGTTGCTAATAAATAACGAGCTTGTAAATCAATTGGTAAACCTCTCATGATTTCTACAGTTGGTAAACCACAGAATACTTGCCATGGCCCAATAGTATTTTCATTATTACTAGAAACAAAGGCAGCAGTATGTAAGTTTAATTCTTTCCAATAACGGTTATACTCCATAAATAAATCAAAATCTAAACCAGTATAACGTTCTGGGAAGAAATTATGGCACATAACCATTTGATCCTTGTTTCCACCTCTATTAATTAATAATTCAACACCCATATCCATACTTGCATTAAATTCAATTTTAATACCATATGGGTTACGAGTTAATTGGATATCACCTTGAGTACCAAAGTTACCATCCATTCTAATAATATCCAGTCCCAAATCAGCAAAAGGTTTTAAGTTATCAGGTGTAGCACCAATAATCTTGAATACTTCAGGATTAGTATCAGCGGCAACTTCAAAACCTAATTCATGAGCTTTAGTCATAAAACCTTTAAATTCAACTAAGTATTCTTCTCTCTTATCTTCAGGAATAGATAAGAAACATGTGAAAATTCTGCTGTATCCTAACTTAGCAGCTTTTTCCATGTATGTGTATACCTCTTCCATTGGTGATTTATCAGGGTATACTGAAATTCCAAATTTGTGCATATTCGTTTTCCTCCCTATTCACATTCATATTATAACAGTAATACTAGAAATAATTAAGTAAAAAAAGATTTTCTATAAATTTCTTTGTATTTGTAATATAATACACTAAAGGAAGGAGCATTGATATAAGTTTAGTTATATGTTTGTCGTTTATTGTCACATTTATATTAAGTCTTATTCTTGTTCCAATAGTCAGTAAAGTTACTAAAAATCTTGGAATTATAGCTCATACAAATAAACAAACAATTCATAAAGGAGTTATTGCAAGAACTGGTGGTTATGCAATTTATGTCAGTTTTCTTATAGGTGCAATGATTTTCTTAAAAACAGATATTAAAATTAATTCTATATTAATAGGTGGATTTATTATCTTTTTAACAGGATTCTATGATGATATTCATGATATATCACCAAAACTAAAAATGCTTGGACAAATTATTGCAGCTTTAGTAGTTATTTTTTATGGTGGGATTTCTTTAAAAGGATTTACGTTACCATTTTTACCTGATACAGTATCTTATATTATTGCAATTATCATAACAATTGCTTGGATTGTTGGTATTACCAATGCAGTTAATTTAATTGATGGATTAGATGGATTATGTGGTGGTATTTCTATCATTGTGTTAGTAACAATCTCATTAACATCTTTAACATATGGAAGAACAGATATTTCATCGTTATCATTATTATTAGCAGGAGCTATTGGTGGTTTCTTAGTTTATAATTTCCATCCTGCATCGGTATTTTTAGGTGATTGTGGAGCTTTGTTTATTGGATATATGATAGCTGTTATTTCTTTACTTGGATTTGGTTATAAGAGTTCTTCATTTTTTACACTAGGAGCACCAATTATTGTGTTAATGGTTCCTATTATGGATACAATTATTGCAATTGTACGTCGTAAAGTTCATCATAAGAGTTTTAGTGAAGCAGATCGATGACATTTACATCATAAATTAATGTTTTCATTAGAATTAGGACAAACAAAAAGTGTTCTCATCTTATACTTCGTGACTTTCTTATTTTCACTTTGTTCTTATTTATACTTATATGATCGTATAGCAGCATCTATTCTATTTATAACTTTGATGGTATTATTTGAAATATTTGTTGAAGCAACAAGTATGATAGGTCGTAAATATAAACCTTTATTAACAATCGCAAATATTTTTATTAAAAGTGAATATTTGCCATCTATTAAAGATAGTAAACCATATCGTAGAGTGATTAAAAAAGTAAAAAAACAATACTTAGCTATTATTGTTTTAATATTTGCGATTGTTTTTTCATTAATCTTTATTATTGATAATAATCGTACTTCAAATATTAAACAAACTCCACCAAAGATTGTTTATGAAGCAAGTGAAAATGAAACAAAACTAATGAGTAATATTTACAATCAATTAACAACTGCTATTAACTCAAATGACAGAGAAAATATAGGAGAATTAGTTGGAACTTATTTTGTTTGTGATTATTATACTTTAACAAATAAGTCACTAGATCAAATTGGTGGTGTTAATTATTTCTATAGTGATAAAAAAGATGATTTTGAAACATATGCAAAAAATGATTATTACAAAGAAGTTAATACATATATAAATAATAAAGAAAATACTCAAGAAGTTAAGAGTTATAATATTATTTCATATGAACAATCATCTAAAGCTTTGAAAGGATTAGATGATTATAATTATTATGATTTAACAATTGAAATCAATTTTGGAGAATATAACTCAATTATTAAAAGTGAAACATTAACAACGACAGTATCACTAATAGAATAACAACAACGTTTTAGTGTTGTTGCATTAGAATAATAAAAGATGACGCATTGTCATCTTTTTAAATATGTTCAGTTATCTCAGATGTTAATAAATCAACATATAAGAAGAAAATAATTTGATTTTCTAAATAAACTTCAAAACCTTGGTTAGTTGATGAAGGAAGCCATACGTAATTATCAGATAATTTCTTTAAAGATAATTTATCATTCATTGTAATAATTGATAAATTGAATTGTTTCTCTTGTTTTTCAGATTTAATTTCATTTTTGATTGCTTCTAAACCATTACCATCATTTGAAAATGCGATAAGAATATCATTTTCTTGGATAATATTAGGAAGTTCATGAATTTCATCTTGACTTATATACATTGCTTTTTTATGAATTTTAAATAAGTTAAATTGTAGCATCTTTGAAGGTAAAGCACTTTTATGATACCCAATAATAATAATAGATTGAGCATTAATGATATCATGAGCTAATTTAGCAAGTTGAGAATAATCAAGAGAGTGTTTGATGATTTGAAAAATTTTAATATACATATCAATAGAAGAAACATTGTTTTCTTGTTTATCAATAACTTGTTTTTCATTTCTAAAAACATCAAACTTAAATTCATTAAAACCATCATAACCTAGTTTTTGACAAAAACGTGTAATTGTAGATTGAGATACATGATGATTAGTAGATAAATCAGTGGCTGACCTTCTTAAAATAAGATCAGGATTATTATAAAGTAAATTGTATATAACCAATTCTTTTTTTGTAAATGTTTCTTTTTTTAACTTCATTTTATCGAAAGGATTCATTTTTATCACACTCCATTAATCATTATTATAAAGAAAAAAACTCTTTCATGAAAGAGAAATAGAGTTTTTTAAATTAATTTCTTTGTTTCATTAATAACCCCTTGAATAAAAAGATCAGCATTTCCTTTTTCTAAACGAGAAATATATGTTTCGAAATATTGACCATAATCTTCTTTACATACAAAATAATTAGAATAATTTTCACAATAACCCAAAATAATAACAAGATGATTTGGAAAAGCTTCACGTATTCTCTTACCTAAGATTGCTGTTATATCGCCAGGTAAAGATATAAAAATAAGTGAACCAAGATGAATAATATGACTTGTTAAAGTTAATGTCATAGGACTTTTTTGAATTTTATATTCTAGATTGTGTAGTAAAGAACTGGCTATTTTTACAGATTGAGCATCTTTATTTTCATGAATTGTTTGTTTTAAAGATGGAATAATATTTCTTAAAAAATCATCATCTCCATGATATGTATAATCTGCTTGAAAAATCGAAGAATCAAAATGATTGATTTCAACCTCAAGTATTTCATTATGCATCATTTGTTTTATAATATCATTTGATACTCTATAAAGTTCATCAATACTACTTAATTCTCTATAAAAACGTGTTGAAACATCACCACAGCATCCATTAATAATCATACAAGGATATTCATAAAGTTCTTGATATTTTTTTCTAATTTGTCCTAGTAAATCTGCTGATAATAAGAAATCACTGCCATTTAATATTGTAGGATGACAAGCTAGAGAAATTAATGAAAAAATATTTATATTAGTTTTAGAATTAATAAAATCCATAACATAGATACTCTTATCTGAATAGCCATTCATTGTATTTCGATTACCATAAAGACCTTGAATATATGTTTTTTTAATCTTTAAAGTTGCATCTGTTAGAGTATGTAAAGCTTCTTCAATACTAGAAATGAATTGTGGGATAAGTTGATCATGTAACTCTTTTTCAACATTTGTTTTTTCAAAAAAAGATTGAAAATAAGCAGGTGCTGAATGTGTATGTATACAGCCAATTATTATATTATTTAAGGGTATATTATATTTCTTTGAAATAGCATTTTTTACTGGGATAATCACACTATTTTCAATAATTAAAGAATCTAATATTGACATAATCATGATTTGATTATCAAAAGATAAAACCGTTGTATTTATTTCAATGGGATCTAAGACTCCTTCTGATTTTTTTTTGCGACTATATCCAGCTATTGTTACACTATGAGTAGGTGTAATATCTTTTTTATTGTATCCTATTTTCATTGTCATCGACCTCCACACATAATATAACACATATTCTCAAAAAAATGAACGATTATTCAAAAAATACTTTTTTCTCTTGCATAACCATTCATTTTATGATACGCTATATTTGCTAAATGAAACCGGTTAACAAAAAAAGACATTCGAAGCGAGAGGAGAAAAATTATGGATACGAATTCAAAAGGATTTATGGCTAAATTTCAAGCAGTATTAGAAAAGTATGTCGTTCCTGTTGCAACAAAGATTTCACAACAAAGACATCTTGCAGCAGTACGTGATGGTTTAACAGTCTTAGTTCCAGTAACAATTATTGGAGGATTTGCAGTATTATTAGCAGCACCACCAGTAAGTGCAAGCATGGAACCAACAAATTTCTTATTTCAATTTTTATGTGCATGGCGTGATTGGGCAGCAGCTAATTCAGCTTTACTTATGACACCTTATAACTTAACAATTGGTTGTATATCAGTTTATGTTGTATTGGGTGTCGCATATCAACTATGTAAAACATATAAAATGGATCCAATTTCAAACTTGATTTCAACATTACTTGTATTCTTATGTATTTCAGGTGTTCCACAAGCATATGTAAGTGGTGAAGCTTCAGTAACAGCTATCCCATTAACAAACTTAGGAGCTGCAGGAATGTTTACAGCTATTATTATTGCATTAGCAGTTATTGAAATTACACATTTATTTATTGCTAAAAAATGGGTTATTAAGTTACCTGATTCTGTACCACCAAATGTTGCAGCACCATTTAACGTATTAATTCCAGGTATTGTGAATTTATTATTATTTATGTTTTTAGATAATATATGTGTTTCAAGTTTAGACACAAATATTCCAGGGCTAGTATATACAATGTTCCAACCATTGATTTCAGCAACAGGATCTTTACCTTCAATTTTATTAATCAATGTATTAATGACAATTTTCTGGTTCTTTGGAATCCATGGGGCTAATATGGTTGGTGTAGTTGTTACACCACTAACAACTTTAGGATTAACTTTAAATGCTGAAGCATATGCAGCAGGTGAAGAATTACCAAGTATTTTTGCGGGAGCAGTTAATAGTGTTTATGGTGGATGGATTTCATATTTTGCAGTTGTTATTGTTATCTTATTATTCTGTAAGTCTTCACAGGCTAAATCAATTGCAAAAATTGCGTCTGTACCAGCATTCTTTAATATTAATGAACCATTAATATTCGGTTTACCAACAGTTTTAAATCCATTTACATTAATAACTTTCTTAATTTGTAATAATCTTAACTTTACGATTGTTTATTTATTAATGGATAGTGGGTTCTTAGGAAGATTCTTTGTTCAATTGCCTTTTACAGTGCCAGGACCATTACAAGCATGGTTGGCATCAATGGATGCAAAATCAATTCTTGTTTGGTTAGCTTTATTAGCATTAGATATTGTTATTGCACTACCATTTATTAAAGCATATGATAAACAATTATTAGCATCAGAAAGTGCTGGAGAAATGAGTGCAGAATAATCTGCACTCTCTTTGTTTATCATGAAAGTTATTATTAATGCTGATGATTTTGGTTATACAAAGGCAGTAACTGAAGGAATCGTTGAAGGATATAAAAAAGGAATTGTCAGATCAACTACAGCTTTATGTAATATGGAATATGTTGAATACGGAAAAGATTTAATCAAAGACTTACCGGATCTTGCTGTAGGGGTACATCTTACATTAACTTTAGGTAAATCATTAACACAAAATAAAACATTAACAGATGAAGATGGTAATTTTTATAAACCTGCACAATTAATTCATCATGTTTTTGATATTGAAGAAGTGTATCAAGAGTTTAAAGCTCAAATAGAAAGATATATAGAGATTTTTGGACATCTACCTAGTCATTTAGATAGTCATCATGGTATGCATGATTTTAAAGAAAACTATATTGCGACAAATAGACTCGCTAAAGAATATCAACTACCAGTAAGAAGATATAGTGATTATCTTTTTATAAATGAATTTATAAATGATAATGTTTCAATTGAAGGTTTGATTCAAATACTTGAAAAATATCAAAATCAAGATATTGAAATCATGACTCATCCAGGAAATTGTGATTTAGAGCTTTATCAAAAAAGTTCATATTCATTAGATAGAGTTAAAGAATTATCTATATTATGTAGTCCAGGAATAAAAAAATATATAAAAGATAAAGATATAACAATAACAAACTATATACAAAATTGAGGTGTAAAAATGAAAAAAATAAGAATTGGATCAGGAGCAGGATATGCTGGAGATAGAATTGAACCAGCTATTGATTTAATAGAAAGAGGAAATCTTGATTATATTATTTTTGAATGTTTAGCTGAAAGAACAATTTCTTTAGCACAAAAAGCAAAACAAAAAGATTCTCAGTTAGGATATAATGATTTATTTGAGTATCGTTTTGGTAAAATCTTAGATGCTTTAAAACAACATTCAGTTAAGGTTGTGACAAATATGGGAGCAGCTAATCCAAAAGCAGCTGCATATAAATGTCAAACCATGGCTCAAGAAAAAGGTTTGAGCCATCTTAAAATTGCTTATGTTGAAGGTGATGATATTGGTGATAAACTCAATAAATATTTTGATTATCAAGTTATCGAAACAGGAAAAACTTTAAATGATATTGATGGAGAGATATTGTCAGCTAATGGTTATATTGGTATTCAAGGAATTGTTGAAGCATTGAATAATGGTGCAGATATCATCATTACAGGTCGAGTGGCTGATCCTTCACTTGCATTAGGACCACTTGTCTATGAATTTAATTGGGCAATGGATGATTATGAAAAACTTGGCAAAGGAACTTGGATTGGACATTTATTAGAGTGCGCAGGACAAGTAACAGGTGGATATTTTGCTGATCCTGGATATAAAGATGTTCCAGAACTTTGGAATCTTGGTTTCCCAATTATTGAAGTTGAAGAAAGTGGCGATGCTATTGTAACAAAATTACCAAATACAGGGGGAATCGTTACTACTGAAACTGTAAAAGAACAAACTTTATATGAAATTCAAAATCCTAAGGAATATTTTACTCCAGATGTTATTGCGGATTTTTCTAAAGTACAGGTACATCAATTAGAAAAAGATGTTGTTCAAATTAGTCATGCAACTGGACATAAAGCAAATGGATATTATAAAACAAGTGTCGGATATCATGATTGCTATATTGGAGAAGGCCAAATCAGTTATGGTGGATTAAATGCACTTGCTAAAGCAAAATTAGCTAAAGAAGTTTTAGAACATCGTTTTGAAATGATTGGATTAAAATATGAAGAAGTGAGATTTGATTTTATAGGAATGAATTCTCTATATAAAGATAGTATTTCTAGCTGTATTAATGAGTATACACCAACAGAAGTCAGATTAAGAGTTGCTGCAAGAGTCAAAGATATCAAACAAGCAGAATTGGTAGGAAATGAAGTCGAAGCATTATATACTAATGGACCATCTGGTGGAGGAGGAGCAGTTAAGAATATTAAAGATATTATCAGCATTGCTTCTATTTTAGTGCCAGTAGAAGATTTTCATATTACAGTAGGATATTTGGAGGTGTAAACATGAAACTAAAAGAAATTGCTCATTCAAGAACAGGAGATAAAGGGAATATATCTGTTATATCTGTTATTGCTTATGATGAAAAAGATTATGAATATATTAAAAAAAATGTCACATCAACAAAATTAAAAGAATACTTTAAAGACATTGTTCATGGAACAATCACTAGATATGAAATTGACAGTATTGCAGCTTTGAATTTTGTTATGGAAGATGCATTGGGTGGCGGAGTCACAAGATCTCTTGCTATTGATATGCATGGAAAAACTTTAGGCAGTGCATTATTAGAAATGGAGATTTAAGTATGAATATAAATAAGATAGTTATTGCTGGTGCAGGAACTATGGGATATTCTATGGCACAAATCTTTGCTCAATTTCATTATCAAGTCATGATTTATGATTTTAGTGATAAAGCTATAGAAAATGCTAAAAAACGTATCAGTGAAAATATAGATATATTAATAGATGAAAAAGAAATCACAAGTCAACAAGGTCAAGAGATAATGAGTTATTTATCATATACCACAAGTAAAGATTGTTTTAAAGATTGTGATTTGGTTGTTGAAAACATTATAGAAAATGTAGATATAAAAAAATCATTTTATAAAGACATATCTCAAATTGTCTCTGAGAATTGTATACTTGCTACAAATACATCAGGTATTTCTATTAATGAACTTGCTAGTTCAGTGAATAAACCAGAAAGATTTATTGGGATGCATTGGTTTAATCCTTGTCATTTGATTTTATTAATTGAAATCATAAAGGGAGATAATACGAGAGACGATATCGCACAAACAATCTATCAATTAAGTTTAGATATTCATAAAAAACCAGTTATTGTTCAAAAAGATGTTTTAGGTTTTGCTGCTAATCGTATACAGTTTGCTGTTTTAAGAGAAGCATTATTCCTAGTAGAACAAGGTGTTATATCTAAAGAAGGTATAGATGATGTGATGAAATATGGTCTTGGCTTCAGATATGCTTGTTTAGGTCCTTTGGAAGTTGCAGATCTTGGAGGATTAGATACTTTTTATCATATTAGTGATTATTTGATGCAAGATTTATGTGATAGTCATGAAATACCAAGAAGCTTAAAAGAACATTTTGATAAAGAAGAATACGGTGTAAAAGCTAAAAAAGGTTTTTATGATTATCAAGATGGAAACGATTTAGAAGTTGTACAACAAAGAGATGAAAAACTTCTTAAAGTTTTTGAAGCGTTATATAAATAGAAAACACAATAATAAGAACTTATGCTTTTTTCATCGTATTTTTTCCTTCCTATAAAGATGAAGAAAGCTAACTATATATAAATCGTCCTGGCGTATTGTAATTGATTTATTTAACTGTCGATTATACATATTTTTTTAGTCTGAATTTATGTCTGCCCAGTTTCTGTATCCCGTTTGCTCGATTGCTTTATCGTTGGATACACGAATTTCTAATCCTCGTTTGTTGACTATGGAAAACGGGACATAATCAAGGTGCGTATGAACAGTGCCTATTTCATCATGATGAATATACGCCCCGAATACTTTCATTTGAGGATTACTGTCGATAAATTTTTTTAAAAATTCAGTATAGATTTCATTGGAAATATCACCTCTGATAGCATTGCTGATATTTCCAATCGATACTACGAGTTCATGAAATAGCTTTTCCTGTTTTGAGTTTGCTATCTTTGAGTAGTAGTCTTTTATTTTTCGATCGTTACGTTTCTGCTTGGCGTTGTATTTTTTGAGTGATGAATCAAAAAGCATGTGATAGATACTTCGAATATCTTCATCAAGCAGCGTAACATTTAAAAACGTCAGATCATGGTTGACGTTTTTTGTCGTTTCCTTTTGTGTTCGATTGTTGTGTTTTTGATTACCTAAGCCTTTTGTAATCGACATAGAAAATTCCATATTCATTCCTCCTTTATTAATAGTAATTTTTTTATTCTGCAATGAAACGATAAGGTAGAACATCAACGATTCGATTTTAGCATAATGGAATTTATACTAACAATCATCTTCATTTATAATTATAACTCTACAATCCGCACATCTATATGCTGTTAATTGTAGTATATTCCATCCTTTTTTTAAAAGAACTTCATATTCTTTTGGGTGATTTCTCCACATATGGGTTTTTTTGCCTTCCGGAGTCCATGTATAATCCCATTTTGTTAAATAATACAAAGATAAATTGTTACAAGATAGTATTGTTATTTCAAAGAGTATAAAGGTTTCTGGAAGCTCGGAAAATAAAGAAAAGGCGGATGATAAATATCTGAAATCTATTCTTGAGGACTTTTTGAAAAACAGTTTAGAACAGTAGAATGAATTATAAGGAAAGGAGATTTACAGCCTTTCACTTGTGAATTGAAAAAATATTTTCTTGACAAAAGAAACCGCTTACGATAATATTAAGTTGTAAACAGAAGAATTATATAGACTTGTTACTTAATCTATGTTATTAAGGCAAATTCTAGTATGGGTTATATGAAAAATTAACCTGTATTTGAATTTGCTTTTTTCTGTTTTATAAGGTGAAAGGGGTGTTAGCTATGAAATATGAAGATAAACAAATTTTAGTTGTTAAAAGTATTATTAATAATAATATTGTAATTGTTAGGGACTTCAACGGCCGAGAAGTCATAGCAATAGGCAAGGGATTGGGATTTAAAAAACATAAAAATGAGTTTGTTTATCCTCATGAAGTCATGAAAACATATGTTTTAGTTGGTAAGACAGTCAATGGGATGTTTACTTTGTTTGAAGAAGTACCATTCGATGTTATAGAAATAGCCCAAAAAATAATTGATTATGCCTCAAATCAGCTTGGAATCACATTTAATGTGAATTTATTAAGTGGTTTAGCAGATCATATTAACTTTAGTATAATGCAATACAAACAAGGATTACAGACCTCTAAACTTGTGAATGAGGAAGTCAAAAGATTTTATAAGGAAGAATATCTTATAGGAATATATGCAGTTAATTTAATTAATGAAAAATTTGATATTCAGTTACCAAAAGATGAAGCAACATCTATTGCTTTTCATTTAATAACTGCTACTGAGAATAAATCGAACCATCAAGCATTAGTAATTATGCAAGGTGTATCAGATATTATTAAAATAGTTGAAAAGCATTTAGGAAGTCAATTGAATGAAGATACATTTATTTATTCAAGGTTTGTCATTCATTTAAAATTCTTTTTAGGAAGTATTCTCAGTAACCAAATTGAAAATATAAATCTTGAACTTAATTCTATTTTTGTTCGGTTAAATACAAAGTATAAAGAAGTTAGAATATGCATTCAAGAAATCACAAAATATGTTTTAGAGCATTTTCATTATCATTGTAGAGATGAAGATTGCATTTATTTAATGATTCATATCGTAAGACTATATGAAAGAAAAGGCTATAAGGAGGATTAGCAAATGAGTAGAATTAATTACGATGAATTAGCATCAAATATTATAAAAAATATTGGCGGTGAAGAAAATGTAAAAATGGTGACACATTGTGTAACAAGATTACGTTTTTATTTGAAAAATATAGATACTGCAAAAGATGAAGAAATTAAACAATTACCAGGTGTTTTAGGAGTTGTGTTTGGAAATGGGCAATATCAAGTGATTTTAGGAGAACATTTATTTCCGGTTTTTGATGCAATTATAACAAAATATGCTATAGAAACTGAAGAGCCAATTAATGAGAATCTTGATGGTGATCTTATAAATGAAAAAAGAAATTTAAAATATTACTTTGAAAAAGTGATTACTTTTATGTCACAAGCATTGACACCATTTATCACAGTGGTTTATGGTGCTGGGATGTTAAGAGTTGTATTATCTTTAATATCGTTTTTTGCTCCTGAAGTGGACAAAAGTTCAACATATCAATTATTTAATTATATGGCATTAACTCCATTTTATTTTATGCCTATATTAGTTGCATATGGAACTTCAAAAGTCTTAAAATCAAACCCAGCATTTGCTATTGCTATGGCAGCTGCATTATTGTATCCAGATTTTAATTCTTTGATGGCAGCAGGTGAGCCGATTTCAATGTTTAGTATACCTGTTCATTTAGGAACATATGGAAATACTTTATTGCCAGGTATTTTTGCAGCAATTTTGTGTGCATATCTTGAAAAGTGGTTTTATCGTATTATTCCCGGTATGCTAAAATCTGTATTTGCACCATTGTGTATATTTTTGGTTGGTTTTCCAATTACAGTTCTTGTGTTAGGACCAGCTGGTTCAGTGGTTGGATCTTGGATTGTTACTGGAATTGTATGGTTACAAGCACATGCCGGTGGTATGGCTCCTGGTATTATTGCTGCAACTCACCCATTCCTGGTTATGATGGGAGTTAATATGTTAATGGTAGGACCAATGACAGAGTTATTGGCACGTGTTGGTTTTGACAGTGTATTTAGACCAGGTTGGATCATTCATAACGTTGCTGAAGGTGGAGCATGTATGGCAGTTGCTTTAAGAACAAAAAATAGTGACTTGCGTACAACTGCAATTTCTGCAGGTGTAGGAGCATTTTTGTCAGGGGTAAGTGAGCCGGCATTATACGGTATTAATTTACGATTAAAGAAACCAATGATTGGGTTAGTTTTAGGTGGATTTGTAGGTGGTAGTGTCGCAGGTATTATGGGTGCAAAAGCATTCTCTATGGGATATTCAAGCGTATTGGGAGTTGTTATTTTTGAACAAACAATTTTTGCTATTATTGCTGGAATTGCAGCAGCATTTCTTGTTTCATTCTTTATCACACTTGTCTTATATAACGGTAAAGAGAAAGGTGAGTAAATGATGTTCTGTTTTCAAAGAAAAAAAGAATATTTTCCTAATCATAGCATTGCTGCTGTGACTACTGGGCAACTCATTCCTTTAAGTGAGGTTAAAGATCAGGTTTTTTCACAAAGAATGATGGGAGATGGTATAGCAATTATTCCAGATGGTGATTATATTGTTGCTCCATGTGATGGTGTAATAAAAATGATTTATCCTACTTTGCATGCATTTGGAATTGAAAATAATGATGGATTGGAAATACTTGTTCATATTGGAATAGATACCGTTAACTTAAAAGGACAAGGATTTAAAAAATATGTTAAAGAGGGACAAAGAGTCTCATTAGGGGATAAAGTCATATCTGTTAATAATTATCAGTTAAAAAATAATGGTATAGATTTAACTACAATGATGTTATTTCCAAACAATAAGTTTCCTTTAAAGTTTGTTTGTAAAGGTAAAGTAAAAAAAGCAAAGACAATAGTAGCAATGTATGAAGTAAAAGAGAAAAGAGGGTAAAAAAGATGAGTAAAAGATTAAATAAAAAAGTTCCAACTGGCTTTCCAAATCATTTCTTATGGGGAGGAGCAGTGGCTGCTAACCAATGCGAAGGTGCATATTTAACTGACGGGAAACAAATGTCAACTGCAGATATAAAAGCAAGAGGTTTTTTTGGTGGAATAAGACGTGATGCTGATTATTATCCAACACATAATGCAATTGATTTTTATCACACATACAGAGAGGATTTAAAATTAATGTCTGATGCCAATTTCAACATTTTTAGAACGTCGATCAACTGGACTCGTATTTATCCAACTGGTGTTGAAAATGAACCAAATATGAAAGGGATTGAATTTTATAAAGATATGTTTGAATATTGTCATCAATTAGGAATGAAAGTCATGGTAACAATCTCTCATTATGAAACACCATTATACCTAGTTGATAATTATGGGGGGTGGGACAATCGTATATTTATCGATTTTTATATGAAGTTTGTAAGAACAATTGTAAATTATTTAGGTGATGTTGTTGATTATTGGTTAACTTTTAATGAAATAGGAAATGCTGCAGTTAAGCCAATTTGCTGGGATGCTGCTTGTATTCATCCTGATAGCCAAAATTTACTTCAAAGAATGTATCAAGCGGCACATCATCAATTTGTTGCTAGTGCTTTGGCTGTTAAATATATTCATGAGCATGCATCAAAAGCGCAAGTAGGAGCTATGATTGCATATAAAACCGTTTATCCATATACTTGCAAGCCTGAAGATGTTATTGCGGCAGAAAAGGAAAAAAGAAAAGAATTTTTCTTCTCAGATGTTCAGGTGAGAGGTCATTATCCAGATTACATATGGAAATATTTTGAAGAAAATAATATTACAATACAATTTGAAGAAGGTGATGAAGAAATCATAGCATCATATCCAGTAGATTTCATTACATTTAGTTATTATAGAAGCAGAGTTGTATCGGCGGAAGAAACAGAAGCTGCAGAAAAGATTATTGATACCAATACATTAGAAGGTATTGAGAATCCTTATCTTCCAAAAACGGATTGGGGCTGGACAATTGATCCAGATGGTTTGATGTTAGCACTTCAGGAATTAGCAGGTCGATATGAAAAACCACTGTTCATTTCAGAAAATGGATTGGGTGCAATTGATACTGTTGGAGAAAATCATACAATTAATGATATATATCGTATTCAATACATGAAGGGCCATATCGAAGCTATGAAACGTGCTATTGAAAATGGTGTAAATTTATTTGGATATACAATGTGGGGACCAATTGACATTGTGTCAAATGGGACTGGACAAATGTCTAAACGTTATGGAATCATTTATGTAGATTTAGACGATAATGGACATGGAACAGGAAAACGTTACAAAAAGAGAAGTTATGATTGGTATAAGAAAGTGATTGCTTCAAATGGTGAAGAATTAAGTATAGAAAAATAAACCATTACTAAATATCCTGGTCAAATTGACTAGGATATTTTTAAATGCAATTCATTCTAAAGGAGAAAATAACATTTAGTTAAGTTATAGAATTTGTACGTAAATTTTTGGAAATATTAGTATAAAGAAGTCAAGTGATAAGCTAGGTATTTCAGAAGAAAAAATTAAACAATATGAAAATAATATAATTTTTCTATTAATCGAGGACACTTTCAGACATAAAAAATGTTTAGTAAGTTCAGTGGTCTTGAAAGAATCGTATACTTTTAGATTTATATATTGAATCATGGAAAGGGTTAGAGGGGAATATTTCACATTAGAAAATTCATGAAGTTCCTTTGTGAAATGTATAATTGCACTATCTCTGACTGCTAGAATCTGGGCTAAGTTTTTTTGTGATTCTACTTTTCTTATATAAAAATCTCTAAGTCTTATTGTATCAATTATATCTTTTCCAACATGTATTGCCAAGGAATAGAATTTTCTAAGTACTATAATAGTATAAGATAATAAAGTAAATTGTCTTTCAAGAAATATTTGTGCCGCCCAATGAAATGTGGGGAATGGAGGAAATGATTAATAATATGAATTTTAGTGAAATTGTTAATGACTATTTCCTGGCAAAAGAGAGAATTGTAGTAATAATTGACAATCAAGCTAGTATCTATAACTCATATTCCGTAACATCGGAAAATGTTATAGTGTATTTTTTAGAGAAAATAAATCAATTGAAAAATTTTGAAGAAAAAGATATAATTATAAGAGAAAAATAAAAAAATATATGATTTTAAGCGGATATTGCAAAACACAAAAGTGTATGCTATAATATCCGGTGTAGTAGAAGTATTTATACATTTGTATATTGGTACTATAAATAGCAATAATAATTAGTAATTTAAATTATTGAGTGTGATTTTAGAAGATTTTAAATAAAACACAGATTCCAGTTGCCGGCACCATAATTTTATTTCAATAACTTTATCTGATTATTTAGAAAAGTTATGAATGTCTATATATGAAGCGATAAACTGTATTCAATTTGTCGCTTTTTCGTTTTATCATATTTTAAAAGAAAGCAGAAAATTAATAAATGTAATATAAAGTTGTAATCGATTTTATAAATTCAAACATTTAATTATAGATTGATTTTTTAATTACATGAAGAATATGTGAAGAAGCAGATTATGATTATTATATATATCTAATTTTATTTGATGATGAAATTAAGAATATTATACAGGGTTTTAAAATAAATGATGGTTCTACGTATACAGATGCAAGTTCTTTGACAGAGGGAATGATGGACTAAAGAATTAACAACTATAGAAAAAGCTTTTAGGTTTGATTAGATAAAATGTGTATATGCTCAAATCTTACTAGAATATCATCTGATTAAAAATGATATTTCAAGATATATAAATATTTTATGTACATTAGCTGATTTTAAATGTATACGATAATTTAAAAATTAATAATATCATTGATAGTTATCATAAATTATTGACAATAGGTTAAATAATTGTTATTATATTGGTGTAAAATTGAACAGAAGGATTGTAACTCTTTGAGGCATGACCTATTATTTAGGATAATGAATCAAAGAGTTTTTTTGTATAAAAGGAGGAGTTAATATGTTTAAATTTATGAATAAACAAGATGGAGGAATTGTTTCACCAATAGATGGAAAATGTATAAATATAGAGGATGTTCCAGATAAAGTATTTTCAACAAGAATGATGGGTGATGGCTTTGCAATTATTCCATCAGATAATATTGTTGTTTCACCTGTTGATGGAATAATTGTTATGATACCAAATAGTAAACATGCATTTGGAATTAAAACTAGAAGTGGGGTTGAAATATTAGTACACGTTGGTTTGGATACTGTAAACTTAAAAGGTAGAGGATTTGAGACATTTGTCAAAGTTGGCGATAAGGTAAAGAAGAATATGCCTATATTAAAATTTGATGATAATATTATGGATGAAATGAATATAGATAAAACAACTATGGTTATATTTACAGCAGGTTATAATCAAAGTATAAAATTAGAATGTTATGATAGGGAAGTTCATAGAGGAGATACTTTGATTAAATAGAAGGAGGAATACTTCGTGAAAGTCATCAAAAAAATAAATAATAATATAGCAATTGCAGTTGATGGTGAAAACAATGAAGTTATTGTATTTGCTAAAGGAATTGGATATGGAAATATTCCCTATGAAATAAAAGATCTCTCTGTTATTGAGCGAACCTTCTATGATGTTGACAATAGATATTATGGTCTACTTAAGGAAATACCAAATAACATTTTTAACTTAGTTACAAAAATGGTGGATGTTGCAAAAAAGAATATTGAAGATGAATTAAGTCCTAATTTAGTGTTTATTTTAGCTGATCATATTAATTTTGCTATTATTAGGGAGAAAAATGGTATGGATATTTCGTTACCATATTCTTATGAATTAGAGTATGAATATCCACTATTAACAAAAATATCAAAGTGGATGGTAAAAAAAACTAATGAGGAATTAGATACTCATTTACCAAAAGGTGAAGTTACAAGTATAACTATGCATTTTATTAATGCACTTGAAGGTACAAATACGAAAATGCATGCAGGTAATATTGAAAATAAGATATCAAAGGTTATCTTTAATGTTACTAACATAGTAGAAAAACATTTTAATTTTAATATAGACAAGAAGAGTTTTAATTACTTTAGGTTTAAAAATCATCTAAAATATTTTGTTCAAAGAAAAGAAGCTAGAGAAATGTTCACAGATAACAATCGTGAATTATATGAGAGCATGATAGAAAAGTATCCAGATACCTATGATTGTATCAGTAAGATAGATAACTATTTTTATCAGGAATATAAAGAAAAATGTACGACTGAGGAACTATTATATTTATTAGTCCATGTTAATAGATTGTATATAAAAGAGGATTGTCACCGAAAGGGCATCACCCCAGAAAAGTAATACTTTGATGGGGTTTTATTTTACTCATTACATTATTTGGCGCGCAAGATAATGTTTTGTATATAAAAAGGAGGAGAAAAAATGGCAAAGAAATATGAAAAACTTGCTAAAACGATTTTAGATTCAATCGGTGGAAAAGAAAATATTACATATTTTCAACATTGTACAACCAGATTGCGTTTTAATTTAAAGGACAGGAGTATTGTGAAGATATCTGATATAGAAAATGTAGATCAGGTATTAGGAAGTCAATGGTCCAATGATGAATTGCAGATCATTATTGGACCCGCAGTTGCTGATGCTTATGCGGAAATTTGTGAGTTTGGCAATCTCCAAAGAGAAGAAGCAATTGATGAAGATCTTGATGGAAATGCAGAAAAGAAAAAAGTCGCTTTAAAATCTGTACTTATGGGAATTATGGATGGGATATCAGGATGTATCACGCCGATTATTCCAATGATGATTGGTGGAGGAATGATCAAAGTATTCTATATGCTTGCGAATATGGTAGGAATCTTGCCTGAAACAAGCTCAACATATCAAATTTTATATTGGTTGGGGGATGCTTTTATCTATTTCTTTCCCGTTTTTTTAGGCGCAACAGCTGCTAAAAAATTTGGAGCAAACCAAGGTGTAGGAATGTTGTTAGGTGCATTGCTTATTTATCCAAGTTTTATTGCAATGGCAACTGAAGGAGCTGCTATGTCAATTTTTGGATTACCGGTTTATGTTGCAAATTATTCAACTACCGTTATTCCAATTATTTTAACTGTTTATATTTTAAGTAAAGTTGAGAAACTAATTAATCGATATTGTCCAGATATTTTAAAATCATTTGTTGTCCCTACAGGTTCTTTATTAGTCATGTTACCAATTATGTTAGTAGTAACGGCACCGTTGGGATACTATATTGGAACTTATGTGGCAGAAGCGGTTATTTGGATTTATGAAACAATTGGTTTCTTAGGGGTTTCTATTTTGTGTGCATTGTTACCTTTAATGGTTATGACTGGTATGCATACAATGATGACACCATATTGGACTTCGGCCTTCGCCTCTTTAGGATATGATCCTTTCTTTTTACCAGCTATGATTCTTTCTAATATGAATCAATTTGCAGCGACTTTAGCAGTATCATTAAAAGCTAAGACAAAAAAAGTAAAATCTACTGCCATGTCGTGTGCGGTTACTGCAATTGTTGGTGGGGTAACAGAACCGGCTATGTTCGGGATTACTTTTAAGTATAAAAAACCATTGTATGCAGCGATGATTGGAAATGCAGCTGGAGGATTAATTGCTGGACTATTAAAAGTTGCCTGTTATGCATTTCCAGGATCAGGAGGTATGTTTGCAGTAGTTACTTTTGCGGGTCCAGGAAATAATTTGATATTCTTTTTAATTGCTGCATTGGTAGGAATGATTATTACATTTATATTAACTTATATTTTAGGAATAGATGAGAAAGAGGTGTAGGGAGTGGCTTTTCCAAAGAATTTTTTATGGGGTGGCGCAACGGCTGCTAATCAATTTGAAGGTGGTTGGAATGAAGATGGTAAATTAGATTCAACTGCTGATCACTTTACATTAGGCTCAAGAACAGAGCCAAGGTTATTCACTGAAAAAATAGATGAGGATAAATATTTTTATCCATCACATAAGGCGAGTGATTTCTACCATCGTTATCAAGAAGATATTGCTTTACTGGGTGAAATGGGATTTAAGGTTTATAGAATGTCAATTAATTGGAGCCGTATTTTCCCGCATGGTGATGATGAAGAACCAAATCAAAAGGGAATTGAATTTTATAGGAATGTATTTTTAGAATTGAAAAAGTATAATATTGAACCACTTGTGACAATTTCACATTATGAAATGCCTTATCATTTAGCAGAAAAATATGATGGCTGGTATGCACGTGAAACAATAGATTTTTATTTAAAATATTGTCAAACACTTTTCAATGAATACAAAGGACTTGTTAAATATTGGCTAACGTTTAATGAAATTAATAGTTTGATTCTTGGAGGTAATGGATATTTCTCTGGTGGAATTCTTTCGTCATCAAAAAAGGACATGGGAGCTGGCGTTATTGAAGATTTAGATACATTATCAACAGTAGAACAACATAATGATATTGTGAAACAATATCAAGCATTACATCATCAACTTGTTGCTAGTGCATTGGCGACCAGAATGGCTCATGAAATTAGTGGTGAATACCAAATAGGATGCATGATTGCTGGAATTACACAATATCCATATTCTTGTCGACCTGAAGATATGTTATTAGTACAGAAAGAACGTAGAAATATTTTCTATTATTGTCCTGATATTCAAATAAATGGAGCATATCCTCGCTATGCACATCGTTATTTGAAGGAAAACGATATTCATATCAACTTTGGGGAGAATGACGAAGATATTTTAAAAAGCGGAACAGTTGATTTCTTTACCTTTTCATATTATTCAACTGGTTGTGTAACAACAGATAAAAATTTAGAAAAAACAAATGGTAATTTAATATTTGGAGTTGCTAATCCATATCTAGAAAAGAGTCAGTGGGGTTGGCAGATTGATCCTTTGGGGTTACGTTATTTTTTAAATGAAATATACGACCGTTATCATATTCCTATTATGGTTGTTGAAAATGGATTAGGACAAGATGATAAATTAGAAATAGATAAAACGGTTCATGATGATTATCGTATTGAATATATGAAACAACATATTCAGGCCATGTCTGAAGCTGTTGATGATGGTGTTGAACTTGTTGGTTATACACCATGGGGATGTATTGATTTAGTGGCTGCATCTACTGGCGAGATGATTAAAAGATATGGTTTTGTTTATGTTGATGTAGATAATTTGGGGAATGGAACATATAATAGATATAAAAAAGATTCATTTTACTGGTATAAAAAAGTAATTGCTTCAAACGGAAGAAAATTAGATTAAGTTAATATTCTGTTTATTCATTTATAAGTTCATTGATTCTTTAAATTGGAATTAACCATAAAAAAGATGAACAAAAGTTCATCTTAGTGTTTCAAATGGTGACCCGCAGGCGATTCGAACGCCTGACCCTCTGATTAAAAGTCAGATGCTCTACCGGCTGAGCTAGCGGGTCATAGACACTTAACAGTGCCATATAAAAATAACATAGTTTTGAAATAATGTAAAGCTATTTTGGGAAAAAATAAATTAATTTAGCAATGTTTCTCTTGTAATGATGAAAATTGTTATAATTATTCAGCATAAAGAGAACATGAATTAGTAAAAGAACTAGCTGATATAATAAATAGTCCTAAAGATTTTGATCTTTAGGACTTCTTTTTGCTTGGGCGGGAAGGTCATATATTTTTCGTAGCTCTGAGATCGTTTGATAGATTTTAGGTTTATAAGTTTTTAAAGCATTTTTTTGATAATATAGAGAAGCAATTTTTTGATATAAATCATAATTATATTTTTTTATACAATTAAGGAAATAGGGTTTAGTTTGCCCTCGTAAATAGAGAGTACCGGGTAACACATAATCAGCGTTTACTTTTTTTGCCATTTTATATAATCCATTTAAATTTCCGGGTTGATCAGTGAGATAAGGGATAATTGGCATAATGTGAATACCAGCATGAGCTTTAGTTTCCTTTTTGATTTGGTCAATTACTTTAAATCGTTCAATAATAGGTGAACTTCCTGGTTCGATGATTTTACGTAAGTCATCATCAACAGTAATAATAGTACAAGCAATATTAACATAGGTTATTTTTGATAATTCATTGATTAGTTCAATATCACGAAGGACTAATGATGATTTGGTAGAAATAATAATAGGTGTTTTATACTTAATCATTAATTTTAAAATTTCTGGCATTATTTGTAATTGTTCTTCTAAAGGCTGATAACTATCACAAACACCCCCAATATTAACTAATTCGTGTTTCCATTTAGGTGATGATAATTCTTTTTCTAAACAAGATAAAATATTCTCTTTATAATAGATCGTGCCAAAATAATCATTGTTGTCAAGGTATTTATGACTGTAAATAGCATAACAATAAATACAACCATGTTGACAGCCGCGATAGATATTTAAATCCCACTTAAAGGGAAATCGCCCACTAACTTTATTTAAGGCGCTTTTAGATTCTAATGGTTGATATTTCATTTTATCACCTTCTGATTTAATCATAACATATTGCTTGAAATATGTATGTAAAGAATCGTTGTTGGGAATATTAATTCTACATAATTCTAATAATTGTTATGATTAAATAAAAATAAAAAGGATGAATGGTGATGAAGACTAAATATGTGCTAGTATTGATGGCAATGATGTTTGTTATTAGTGGCTGTAGGGAAGAGGTAACAAAGGAAGTAGGAGATACAACGATTAATATTGCAGAACTAAATGGCAAAAGAGAAATTGATAAAAACGATAAAATATTTGCGAATAATGATCAGGGGAAGCATGATTTATTAATGTTGATGGCTAATAGTGTGGATCATTATAATTTAATTAGTGGAACAATGCTTTCAACGTTAAGCTATCAAGGACAAAAAAGTGAAAGCAAGTATATTTTTCAAGTTAATGTTCCAGAATATCAGTCATATATTTATTTAGTTCCTTCAAAAAATGAAGAAAGCCAAGTAACTTTTAGAGATAGTGAAAGAATGTATTTTTTTGTTGGAGATTTAGTGAGTTTAAATAATAACTTAGATGAATTAATCAATAAGCAAATGATGACAGTCGAGGATGTAAGTAAAGATGATAGCTTATTTAAATATAAAGATTTGACACTTGAGGAAAGGGTTGAAAATATGGATATTAGTCGAGTAGCTAATGATTTGTTTGGCGATGTAGCACCATATTTATTACCTGAAGATATTGCACTCAGACAAATAGGTACTGCTTATAATAATTATGAAATAAAGGGAGAAGAAAAATATCTTAATCGAGATACTTATAGAGTAGAGGGGAAAATAAATGATAGTCTCTATAATAGTGATAGCACTTTTTCTATGTTGGTCGATAAACAAACTGGAATTGTTCTTAAATATACTAGGACTACAAAAGATAGTCTGGTAGAGATGAAGATGGAAGGTATTTCGATTGATGAAATGAATGAAGAGAATATGTATGCTAAATATCTTAGTCAAAAGTAGAATTTTTACTACTTTTTTCTTTTTTGATAAAAAAATAAATTTTTTTCATAAAAAGGGTTGCATCATTCTAGGGATAATGATATTATATTAGGGCACTAAGTTGCTTGAATAGCTCAGTTGGTAGAGCAATCGGCTGTTAACCGATCGGTCGTAGGTTCGAGTCCTACTTCAAGCGCCATGGCCTGTTGGAGAAACGGTTAACTCACATGCCTTTCACGCATGCATTCACGGGTTCGAATCCCGTACAGGTCACCATTATGGAGGTTTAGCTCAGTTGGGAGAGCATCTGCCTTACAAGCAGAGGGTCAGCGGTTCGAGCCCGTTAACCTCCACCATTTAAAATAAAATAGGCCGGCTTAGCTCAATTGGTAGAGCAACTGACTTGTAATCAGTAGGTTGAGGGTTCAAGTCCTTTAGCCGGCACCATTAAATATGCGGGTGTGGCGGAACTGGCAGACGCACTAGACTTAGGATCTAGCGCCTTCGGCGTGCAGGTTCGATTCCTGTCACCCGCACCATTATTTATGAAATTTACTCAAGTGGGTAAGTTATCGTTCGATAACTTACCCACTTTTTTCGTTTTGAACGATATTTCAAGGAGGTGAGATAAAAATATGATTATCGATACTAAAAAAAGCGATACAGTGGAAGAAAACAACCTTAGAGCAGTGCGTTTGTTTGAATTGATGAAAGTCAATCTTATTCCGTGGATACGGGATCTGTTAAAAGAAAATGAAATGCAGCCCAGCGATATTGAAAAGATGTTTGATAAAAAGAAAAGGATGATTTCTAATGCTATGAGAGGTGATTATCAGCCGTCAATTCAGTTTTATATAAAAATGGGAATAGTCTTAGATAAATCTCCAGGAGAGGTTCTTGACAGTGTTATCCTTTACGAACAAAAAAATAATATGAAAAAGAAAAAAACTTAAATTAATAATAACTCTGTTTGGCGACAAGGGCTATTAATTTAAGTTTAAGCAAAAACACGAATACCCGGATTGTATCAAATTTCAAAATAGAAACCGTTAGAAACTGTTCAATCAACACAACTGTATAGCTTGTATAACCAGTATAGCCAGTGTAACCTTTATAACAAACTGTACGGCTAAACAAACCGTGTGGTAAGCCGTGTTTTGTAAAAAAATGTATTTAATTAATACAAAATGATTATAGCAAGATTAATAGACTATTTCAATGATTTCAGTACTGAAAATACGGTCTGAAATAAAAAAAAACATTAAAGCGGAGCTTTAATGTCTATTTAGGAGGACAACGATCAGATGATTACCAATAACACTTATGTATCTTACGCTACATGCGGTTCCAGAGAAGATATCAACAGCTGGCTTAACACCGGTCATGATATATTCAGCAACCGTTCAGACTACAAGACAGTGATAGCACATCAGTGTGATTATAAGGACAGACATTCTTATACCTATGGCAGAAAGAAGAACAAAAAGGTTTACTCTAACATCTATGCCCATCATATGGATATTATGATTCCAGTTACTATGACTGATTCACTTAAGCATGATTTTATCAAAAAATTTATGTGTGCAGTAAATCCGCTTTACAAGCTTAACAGTTTTCTGTACTGCTATAAATTTATCACTAAAGGCAAAGGAAGCTACATTAGTGTCCTGTGTTTTACTAGAAAGTATTTCAAAAGACAGCGGTTAATGACCGTTACCTATGAAAAGAATTATATTTACAGCAGTAAGACAAAAAGGCTATGTAAGATAGATGATCCGAATGCAGTACTTGTTCATAGGAAAGGTGATATAAAAAAGATGAAAACGGCTCTCCTGTAAAAGAAACTTTCTTTGTTTCCCAAACAGAGCAGGAAATATTTAAATATACTTCTTTTATCCGATTTCATAAGCGTCTTTTAAAAAATGCTGAATATGCAGCTATGCTGTTAGACCGGGATTTCTGGAATAAAAAAATAAAGTATTTTTCACGGATAACAATAAAAAAACTGGTTTTAAAAATAAAGAAAAGATACATATAAAAAATCAGCTGATAATCAGATTAAATTCTTGTATTAATTCTTTGCAGACTGCATTACAGGAAGGCAGGTACTGGAACAATTCCCCGGCTATTGATAAAGCCTTTCATAAGATGATTCATCGTATTAACAGTCTGTTATATCTGACAAGATGGACCGATCCGGTGAGTGGTAGTTCGATCTATCTTAGAACAAAACAGTCTGTCACATGTTTAAAAGACAATATTTCTTTAATAGAGGAGCATATAGAACAGCTTCTAACGCAGTGGTGGGCTGATGAAGTATACAGCGATGATGATTTTACAGCTGTCCAATATATGAAACATGAAGCTGATTCGGTTAAATCTTTAGTTGAAACCTATAAATACTGGAAAGATTTCAATAACAATAAGTGGAGCAAGAACCGTTACAGCTATGAGGAGGCTCTTGAGTATTCAAGAACTCTTGTAAACTGCAGGAACTGCATCAACTGCCTTGACTGTCGAAACTGTAAAAACTGCACCGACTGCATAGACTGTCGAAACTGTAAAAACTGCACCGACTGCATAGACTGCAGCTGCTGCACTGGATGCTGTAACTGTTTTGGATGTGTTTTCTGTATCAGGGAAACTGATCAGCACCATTATATGGAGAAACCTTCAAATAATGGATACTGGGACAACAGCTTAATAAATACATATCTAAATCTAAAAGAAAACGAGGTGGCTTAAATGAAAAAACTGCAATGCTATGTTGCATCAAGTTTTGATGAACTGAACAAAAAATGCGGATATGGAGTAATTATGAAAGAAGAATGCAGACCAATTGATATTATAAGCGGTTTTACAGAAGAATCATGGCAGATAAAGAGCTATCAGGTTGGAGGATATCTGATAGGGGTTTTGAAAGGAATTCAATATGCGATAGATAATAATTATGATGAAGTCACGATTTTTTACAATTTTGAGGGAGCAGACAAGTATACAAAAATAAGAAACAGTGAAGGATTATCGGATGTGGTAAAAACATATATTTCGGGTTTTAAAGATCTGGAACAGAAGATTGATATAAAGTTTGAAAAGGTTAATATGAACCTGTTTATTCCAAGAACAAATTTACAGCGAGCATATAAGATATCCAGAAAAGCAACGCAGGAAGAATTTGATGAATTCCATATTCTAAACAAGAAAAATTCCAAGCCTTAAAATAGGATGTTTCTATAACGGAATAGATAAATATACTGTACAGAATATTAAAAAAACAGAAAAGGTGAAATATCTCAATTGGTAAAAATTAGATTATAAGAGCATTAACATACAAAAATCATATTATATCGGTAGAATAACTGACACAATGATTAGAGTTTACTGGAGAGGGGTAATGATCGATGCTAAATGATAATGACAAATCTAATAACTGTAAAAGAAAAGTAAATATAAAATTATCTATTGAAAATGTTTGGGCTGTTTTAAACAGAGTAAGTGATCTGATGCTCGATCATGCCTATTCAGTCTGTACAAATATTTCATCATTTTCTGCCTCTGTAATAAGGATGGCTGACGGCAGTTTAGAAAGCGGGGATTATAAGTTTATTAAAAGTGTATGCAGATCAAATAGTAATGAAGATTATATATGCAGAATTCTTGAGGCTGTAAATATGCTGAAAAATGAAGAACAAAAAAATGTAATTATTCTACGTTATTTTTATAACGCTACATTTAATGAAATACGTTATGGTTACTACGATCCAGTAGATGATGTTGAGTATGAACCTATCTGGCAGGTATATAAGCTTCGTGATAATGCACTAGCAGAGCTTATTTATCTGATTGATGATGTACTGGTCTATGAAGACGAAAATATAAGGGGCGAGAATACAAAAACTGTAAAAGAAAGTGAATGTAAAGAGCGAATCCCAGTAAACTATGTAGCTAAGAATGGAACGCACGGGACTATACGTTTAAAAGATTATGAAGATTTTTTAAACTGGTCAAGACGCATGAAGATATTCAAAGATACTGAACTAACTGAAGAAACTGTTAAGAATGTCAAAGCGGTGTTTGGGGTGAAAGATGCAGCGTAGATGTTTAACATCAAATATTCAAATTTCATTCTGTAAAATGAGTTAACCTTATTAATTTCTGAATGTTTTTATTGTTGGAATTAATATGAAAAAATCGAAATTTAATAAAAGAAAAAAGGAGAATAGAGAGATGAAAGTTATAAGTATTATCAATGAAAAGGGCGGGGTTGGAAAAACTACCGCATCAGTAAATATAAGTTACGGGTTAGTGGAAAGATTAATGAATGACGGAAAAAGAATTTTGTTAATCGATGCAGATGCGCAGGGCAATGCAACTAAATTTTTTCTGCCGGAGTTTAAATCAATTACACTTGAAGAGTTTAATATGCTGGAAGTACCGCAAAACTGCGATATTAGAAGTTCAACTAAGTTTATAAAAAATTCATTAATTAGTATGCTTGGCGAAAGAAATGATTTAAATAAACTCCTGCTTGAGGGCAAAGGTGTTATTAGAGAGTGTATTCATCAAACACAGTATCAGCAGTTGGATATTATTCTTTCAATCGGTACTGAACTTATTGCTACAGACAAGCTGCTTGGCGCATCGACAGGTCAACGGCATGTGATTTTAAAAAGGGCATTGAGAGAAATCAGAAATGATTATGATATCGTAATTATAGATCATGCATCAACATTTAATAATATTACTGTAAATGGTCTATTTTGTTCGAATAAAATTATAATTCCTCTTAAACCAGGCGGATTTGAATTAAAGGGGCTGATTGATACACTTGAGGAATTGTTTGACATTGAAGACGATTATGAATGTGAATATAAAATAAGAATATTGATGAATATGATTCCTCGTGGTATAAGACCAGCCTACATTAATTTTATTAATAAAATCAGAGAATTTTATGGCGATACTATTTTACAGACGACAGTAGGTTATCAGGATGCGGTTGCATCAAGATCAACCATGAGCGGTAAATTACTGTATAACAGTAAAACTGGTGTTGGTGAGGATTATCGTAATCTTGTAGATGAATTAATTAAAGAGTTTGATAATGAAATTTAAATCCTGGTAAATTTACCAGGATTATGAGGAGGAGTAAAGGCATGGCACTTACAAATTTAATCAATGCAGATAAAGTTAGCAAGATGAATAAGAAACCTGTTGGACTAAAAACTATTGATATTGATGATATAGAAGTGAATCAACATAATAAGTTCGATATTAATGGAATTGACGAGCTTAAATCGTCAATTCTGGAATATGGATTAAGGAAACCGTTGGATGTTTATAAAATAGGTGACAGATACAGAATAAGTGATGGTGAACGTAGGTATACAGCGCTTAAGGGATTAGTTGATGAAGGAAAGATAGAGCCAGAAGTATATTGTATCGTTTATGAAGCGCCGGAAAGTGAATTAAATGACCGCTTGCGTTTGATTTTAGGAAATGGCACAAGAATAATGTCAGAACTAGATAAAATAAAAATTGTTGCTGAACTGTTAGATATATATAAACAATTGGATCCTAAACCTAAAGGTAATAAAAGAGACTGGATTGCACCTTTTATTGGTGCAAAATCCGGTAAAACGGTACAAAAATATATAAATGCAATTGAAAAGAAAGAAGAATGTATCGATATAGGAATGTATGATGAAGATAAAAAAGACAGCTGTAAAAATAAAGAGTATGGATTAAGTGAACTCTTTTCAGATTACAATAAGCTGTTAAAGCAGATTGATAAGATTAATAAAAAAGTTGAGAATACTTCTATATCCCATAAAAAGATTGCAGAGTCTGATGACAGGGATATTACTGTCGAGGATTCCTTAATAAATATTCATAATGTGATCAGTAAATTTAGTAGATGTATTCAAATATCAATTGAGATTGATGAACAAAATAAAGATAAAAATGTTTTAGATGGTCAGATGAGCATAGATGAAATATAAGTATAAAGCAATTACAACGCTGGTAAATTTACCAGCGTTGGCAAAGGAGGAATATGATTAAACGTTTAGTTTATACTGTGCTTAATAACATTGATGTATTTAAGGTATTTAAATGGATAGTTACATTTATTGTTGAATGTGTAGCACTGTACTTAGGATTTTTAGGTACTGCCTGTCTGTCAAACTCGGATATAGTAGATAGAAGTTTTGTAATCAGTGTTTCTTTTCGTAATAATTATCCTGTATATTTAAGTATAATTTTTTTATCTGAGGGAATTAGAAATATAATCAGTCGTATTTTCTTTAATAGAAAAGTTACTTATATCAGTGGTTCAACAATGAAACGGATAAAAAATTAAAAGCTTTATATATGGAGGGTTATTCTTTTATAAACGAAACAATACAAGATTCAAATAAAGTAATTAGACTTCTCAGGATATTTTTAATAATTGCAGTTTGCATTATGATTCCGTTGTTTTTACTTGTACTGGTTTATTTTGTGTCTGGATTTATGTTGTTTTTTATAGAAATTTTAATGTATTAAAGCAAAAAGGAGTTCATTTATTTTATGTGTGTAAATCACATTTATGATCATTATGATGATGGTGAATAAAAAGAGGAATTGAAATGAACAAAATCGGGAAATTTAGAGCTGAACTGGAAAAATATGAAGAAAAATATGCATTATTAATAAAAGAGTATATTCAAGAGGAAATTAACAAAATTGATTCAGACATTGAAATAAACATATACAGCAATGATATAGATCGTGTATATGTCACATATGAAGAGTTTAAATTTGAATTCACGTATTATTATTCAATATTATTATTCAATACTAAGCAGGAAATTGTGTCTTCGTGGTTATGGAAAACCAATACTCATGGTTATTCTTATGACAGATATACAAGAGAAGAACAGAAGAAGCGTGAGAGAGCATATAATTATGCACGTTCAATATTAAAAAGTGTTTTAGAATGTGATCAAGGCTAAAAGGAGATGATAAAAAATGTATGCAATTAAATATAATAAGAGTGTAAATAATTTTGTGTAAACTGATCCTCCAATGGTAGAATGAAATTAACTACCAAAGGAGGATTTTTATTATGAGTAAAAAAGATATAGTTAAATATATAATTGATGAGTATGGTGTTACATCACCTACTGATATAACTAATGCTTTAAAAGACTTATTAGGTGAAACATTACAAGATATGTTGAACTCTGAATTTGATGAACATATGGGATATGACAAGTATGATCAAAAAACAGATAAAACTAATTATCGTAATGGAACTTCCAAAAAAACAGTTAAAACATCTCAAGGAAATATAGATTTAGATATTCCTAGAGATAGAAACTCATCATTTGATCCAGCTATTATAGAAAAACACAATCGTGATATTAGTGATGTTGATAACAAAATTATCAACTTATATGCCCGTGGTATGTCTACAAGAGATATCAGTGATACTGTTAAAGATATTTACGGTGTAGAAGTTAGTGCAGCTATGATAAGTAAAATAACAGATAAAATTATCCCTAAAGCTTTACAATGGCAAAACAGGCCATTAGATACTGTATATCCAATAGTCTTTATTGACTGTGTTCATTTTAATGTTAAAACAGATAATATGGTTACCAAAAAAGCTGCATATGTTGTTTTAGGAGTTAATGAGAATGGATATAAGGAAATATTTGGTATTTGGATCGGCGAAAACGAAACAGCTAAATTCTGGCTATCAGTACTAACTGATTTAAAGAATAGAGGAGTTAAGGATATATTGATTATTTGCAGTGATGGTCTTTCAGGTATTAAACAAGCAATTGAATCAGTATTCCCAAATACAGTACAACAAAGATGCATAGTTCATCTAATTAGAAATTCATGTAAATACTTGAGTTATAAAGACAGAAAAGAATTCTGTAAAGATCTAAGAACAGTATATACAGAATCTACAAGTGATAAAGCATTAGAAGCACTGGATAAGTGTAAAGGTAAATGGGGAGATAAATATCCGTATGCATTTAAGCCATGGGAAGAAAACTGGAATGAAGTTTGCAGTATGTTTAATTATGTTCCAGAACTAAGAAAAATCATGTACACAACGAATGCAATTGAAAGTTTAAATAGTGCATTTAGAAAGTTTACTAAAATAAGAACAGTATTCCCAACAGATGAAAGTTTATTTAAATCTTTGTACTTAGCTCAAGATAAAATAACAAGTAAATGGAATGTCCCATATGGTAATTGGGGAATTATATATTCTAGTCTTCAAATCATCTTTGAAGGGAGGGTTTAACGAGAACATTTACAATTAAATATATTATGATATGATATAAAAAAGTAACTGTATGATTACTCAATACAGTTACTCATCAAATTCTATCATTGGAAACAGACTTTACACAAAATAATTTACAGGTTCAATATAATAGTGAAATTTATGCAGGAACATACAGTGATATGGATGGGTGTTATCTTTATCCAAAGTGTCTAGTTTGCTTTTTTTATTTCCTGTAGTCTTTTTATGATAGCCTTTGACATATTTATCAACAGTACGTCTGTCAACATTTAGATTTCTGGCTATTTTAGATTTATTTAACTTCGTAGTACCAGTCTCCTCTAATTTTCCCGGCAGATAAAGATCGCTGAGTGAATTAATTTCAATAAAATTATTTACTTGTATATCTAATATCATATATTCATCCTAAATATCTCTTTAGGATTTTATCAGACAGATATCAGATATGTACATTCTTATGTTAGCATTTATAACTTAGTAGCTAATATAGAGGATGTATAAGAACGTTTTTTCAAATTTCCCAATCCATAAGCAAAAAACTTATGAAATCGAACACCTTACCCTATACCCATGAAAAGATAAGAAATCTGATGAATTCTAAGAATAATTTGTCTTTCTATTTACCTCTAGAGGTTAAAGTACATTTTAAACAAAAACTTTTTGAAATTATTTTATTCTTTTAACTACCAAAGGGGATTTGTAACATGAAATTCCGGGATAAAATAAAAAAAGCTCCTAGAACAATGCCTTGAGGGATATGGGACTAGAAAAATTCATATTTATTCGTTATAATAACGCTATATTGATGCACATTGATTTGAGGAGATAAATAGATATGAATTTTCCAGAAGAAATAAAAAAGCTTAGAGAACGTGCTTTGCTAATGCAAACAGAGTTCGCTGGGAGTGTTGGTGTAGCATTTTCAACTGTCAATCGATGGGAAACAGGAAAATCTAAACCTAATATTAAAGCAATGAAGAATATTAAAGCCTATTGTGAAAAGAACACTCTTACTTATGAAGATGTTGAAGAAGCATGGCTAAACTATAAAGCTGGAGGAAATGAGTAATGATAACAAAATCTAATTTGAAGAATATGTTAATCTCAACAGGTTTTGGCCATACTTCTAATGATAAATATGAAAAATACTATCCATTTTCTGATTGCTCTATTACGGTGGATTTTAAAAATGAAAAAATAATTTATCCTGAAGATAAAGGGTTTAAAGTTAATGTAGCAACTACAATAAATTTCTCTGAACCAGAAAATTTTGTTGTATTGGAATGTGTGAACAGGCTCCTTGATAAGGGATATAGATCTGAGAATATTGAACTTGAACGCACTTGGTCACTTGGTCATGAACAAAAAAGTGGTCGAGCAGATATTTGCGTATCTGATCAAAATGGGAAAATGCTATTTATTGTTGAATGTAAGACATATGGCTCTGAATATAATAAAGAAATGAAAAACATACTTTCAGACGGTGGACAGTTAATTTCCTACTGGCAGCAAGAACGAGGCTGCAGATGGCTAGTCCTATATGCATCAAATATTAATAGCAATAATGAAATTGAATATGCAACAGACAGTATAGACTGTTCAGACGATGAGAATATTTTAAATCTTGCTCAGAAAGACGCTACTATTCTCCTTTATAAAAATGCTCACACGGTTTCAGAACTTTATGATGCGTGGAAAGAAACATATGAACAAAGATTTAGTGGTGATATTATTTTTAGAGATGATTCAGTTGCTTATGATATTGGTGTAAAACCGCTTAGAAAAAAAGACTTAAAGGATTTCTCCGAAAACGACAAGATAGTAAATCGTTTTGAAGAGATTCTGCGTCATAATAATGTTTCAGATAAGGAAAACGCATTCAATCGATTGATAGCCTTATTTATCTGTAAATTAGTAGATGAAATACAAAAAACAGATAATGATATCGTTGAATTTCAATATAAAGTTGGCACTGATACGTATGAATCTATCCAAGATAGACTCCAAAGGCTTCATAAGGAAGGTATGGAGAAATTTATGCGTGAAGAGATTTTCTATGTGTCTGATGATTATGCAGAAAATCTTATAAAACAATATACCAAACAAAAGAGAGTAAAAATGATTGAAGAATTGAGGAATACACTCCGTATACTCAAATTCTATACGAATAATGACTTTGCTTTTAAAGATGTTCATAACGAAGAGCTGTTCTATCAAAATGGTAAAATTTTAGTTGAGATGGTACAGCTTTTTCAAGATTATAGAATAATTGGTTCTGCGGATGTGCAAATGCTTGGTGATTTATTTGAACAGTTACTTAATAAAGGATTTAAGTAGAACGAAGGTCAATTTTTTACTCCTACCCCTATTACACGTTTTATCTGGGATAGCCTTCCTTTAGGACAGATAATGACAAAAGCTGATGGTATTGAATATCCTAAGGTTATAGATTACGCTTGTGGGGCAGGCCATTTCCTAACTGAAGGATTTGAGGCAGTAGAAGTCTGTGCAAAAGCAATAAATAGTAGTACAAAGCCTTCTAATCAATGGGTAGAGAAAAAAATATTCGGTATCGAAAAGGATTATAGATTAGCAAGAGTTTCTAAAATTTCTCTCTTTATGCATGGCGCAGGAGATGGAAATATAATTTTTGGTGATGGACTTGAAAATTATCCGGATAAAGAGATAATACCTAAATCATTTGATATTCTTGTGGCCAATCCTCCTTACTCGGTAAAGGCATTCAAGCCTCACTTAAAGTTATCGAATAATGAGTTAGATATTTTAGATAAGATTTCAAATGATGGTTCAGAAATTGAAACGCTGTTTGTGGAAAGAATATCACAATTGTTAAAACCTAATGGTGTAGCTGCTGTAATTCTACCGAGCAGTATATTAAACAAGGAAAATGAAAGTTTCATTACTGCACGAGAATCTCTTCTTAAGAACTTTAATATTATAGCTATTGCAACTTTAGGAAGTAAAACCTTTGGTGCTACTGGAACAAATACGGTAATTCTTTTTCTACAAAAATTCAATGAACCGCCAAAACGTTCAGATATGGTTATTGATAGTGTTGAAGCTATACTTTCTAAGGCGGATATAGACGGTTGGGAAGATGAATCCATTTTAAGAGGTTATCTAAAGAAAACAGGTGTAAAAAGGGATACTTATAATGAATTTTTATCGAAATCCAAGGATTATGATTTTTGGGAAAATGATAATTATTTCAGTCAACACTATAATGAATTTGTAAATTCATCAGAGTATACTAAGAAAAGTAAGCAGAAAACTTTTCAAAAACTATCTGATTTAGATCAGAAAAAATGGTTTAATCAGAAATTCTATGAATATGCTTTTTCTGTTGAACAAGAAAAGTTATTCTATTATTCATTAGTTTATAATCAAGATACGTTGATAATTTCTGCTCCAGACGAAAATAAAGAACAGGAGAAGTTTCTAGGATATAAATGGAGTAATAGAAAAGGACAAGAAGGAATTCAGATAACAAAGGCTGGAGGATGCTTATATAATGCATCTGATCGTGGGGACAACAATTCCATCGCAGGATTAATTAGGAATGCTTTCTCTGCTGAAGATGAGTTTGATGTCGAAGAATTGGATACCTACTATTATCGTTTGAGATTACAGGATATGCTTGATTTTTCTGGAACCACGTTTAATAAGTCTATCAAAACCACACCAACAAGAGTGCTTAAAGATATTCCGGGACTTACAAATTACAGATTGTCTGATAAAAACTACTTTGATTTAAGTATAGGAAATCGTGTCCTTTCGGACGAAGTAGTTGAGAATGGCAGCATTCCTATATACAGTGCAAATGTATTTGAGGAGTTTGGAAGAATTGATAAGCAAAATATCACTGATTTTTCTATGCCATCTATTCTATGGGGAATCGATGGTGACTGGATGGTAAATATCATACCTGCTAATAAGCCATTCTATCCGACTGATCATTGTGGTGTTTTACGTATAAAAACGGATGATATTATACCTAAGTATATGGCCTTAGCACTTCAGGTAGAAGGGAAATTTGAAAGATTTTCTCGTAGTAATAGAGCATCCACACAGAGAATTTCTAATTTAATTATTCAAGTTCCTTCTGTAGTCGATCAGCAAAGGATAGTTGATGAAATTGAAGCTATTGATAAGAAAATTGCTGATGAGCAAGCTATTATCATCGAACAATCTGAGAAGGTTAAATCCAAATTTGTCGAAATGTTTGGGACTAATCATGTATCTTCATTGAAACCATATATTGAGCAAATTAGAGGAGTGTCATACGAGCCAAAAGATCTTAATTATAATTTGGTTGATGGTTATATAACTCTTTTAAGGTCGAATAATATTTATAATGGAGATTTGATATTAGATGAAGTTCAATATGTTTCAGAAGATAAAATTAATCAAAGTCAATATTTAAAGAAAAACGATATTTTAATGAGTTTTTCCAGTGGTAGTATTAAACATGTTGGAAAATCAGCACTTTTTAAACTAACAGGAAAATATACTTTTGGCGCGTTTTGTACTGTAATAAGGGCAATTGGAAGTTTATCACCAGAATACATTGCCACATATATGAACTTGGACGAATGCAAAAGTCAAATCATGGAATTGGCTAAAGGAATTAATATCAACAATTTAAAGAATGAACATATTGATTCTATACAAATTCCAATTCCTTCAGACTTCCAACAAATTGTATTTTGTGATTACGTTCATACCTGCGACAAATTGAAATTTGAAGCACAAGAAAGACTAGGAGAACTAAATACCGCACGAGAAGGACTCATAGACAAATACTTTAGATAAAAAGAATGCCTAACATTACCTGTATTCCTCTTCAAAACAAATTTACTTTAAGGAGATTTTACTATGAAAAAGGAATTGATAAATACTATCGAACAGAGAATGTTAGGCATTTTAAATAATGAACAGCTTGCAAAATTACATGAAGTATTGGAGTTCAGTTTGACTATGTTTGCAGAAAACTGTGAAGAAACAGAACATTCTAATGATGAACTTTTAAAACTATTTTTATCAGCAAAGCAAGTGGAGGGTTGTTCTGAAAGGTCACTGAAATATTACAAAACTACTCTTGCTAGGATGAATGAGAAAATAAATAAATCTGTAAGACAAGTTGAAACTAATGATATTAGAACCTACATTTCAAATTACGAAAATGAAAGCAATGCTGGAAAAGTAACACTTGATAATATCAGAAGAATCATTTCAAGCTTTTTTGCATGGCTTGAGGATGAAAATTATATTATAAAAAGTCCAGCAAGAAGGATTCATAAGATAAGAGTCGGTAAAACAGTTAAAGATGTATATTCCGATGAAGATTTGGAGCGAATGAGAGATAGTTGTAATAATTCACGTGACCTTGCTATTATCGATATTCTTTCATCCACAGGAATTCGTGTAGGAGAATTAGTTAATCTAAATATAAATGATATCGATTTTGAAAAGCGTGAATGTATAGTTTTGGGTAAGGGAAACAAACAACGAAAGGTATATTTCGATGCAAGAACTAAAATACATTTACATGAGTACATCACCAGTAGAAATGATAACTGTGAAGCTCTTTTTGTATCGTTGAATAGCCCTCATAATAGATTATCTATACGTGGTATAGAGATCATATTACATAAGGTTGGTTCTAATTTAAAATCAACCAAAGTACATCCACATAAATTCCGGCGAACACTAGCTACAAAAGCCATTGATAAAGGTATGCCTATAGAGCAAGTACAAGTACTGCTTGGACATTCTCAAATTGATACTACACTTAGGTACGCTATGGTTAATCAAAATAACGTCAAAGCATCTCATCATAAGTATATAGGCTGATTCAAATCCAAATTTGTCGAAATGTTTGGCAGATTATCTCAATATAAAGTTATTCCATTTGAATTGACCACAACTTATTTTGAGGATGGTGACTGGATTGAAACAAAGGATCAGTCTGATGAAGGAATTAGATTATTACAAGTTGGAAACATAGGTGACGGTTTTTACGTTGAGAAAAATAAATTGGCAAAATATATATCACCAGAAACCTTTGGTAGATTACACTGTAAAGAAGTTTTTGGAGGAGATATATTAGTTTCACGATTACCATCACCTGTTGGTAGAGCTTGTATAATACCATCAGTGCCTTATCGTATGATAACTGCTGTGGATTGTACTATTATAAGGTTTGATTCAAGTATATTGAATAAATACTATTTCTTAGAATTAACCCATACAGAGTATTGGGACAATCAAATGAAACAAATCATTACTGGTATTTCTAGGAATAGAATTAGTCGTAGCAATTTGGGAGCAGTGGCTATGCCATTACCAAGTATAGAAATACAAAATCAGTTTGCCAACTTTGCTATCGAATGCGACAAATTGAAATTTGAAGCACAAAAATTTATTGAAAAATCACTTAGGAATAAAAGTTTGAAATGAAAACAATCATACTGGGGTAAACAATTACTCTAGTATAGCCTTTTGAAACCTAAATTTCGCTTTATGTTCGCACTTCCATTATTTGTAGATTTTGTGACTACGAGAGTATGTCATACGTAGATACCCAATATGCGATTAATGAATGGAACGATAAAAATTAGTTTTTATCGGATATTTAATTGTTTATAATGTCGCTTAGTGATCAATCTTACTTGTTATGAATATAGAATGTTAAGTACTTGGCTGAGTAAATTTAGAGTGGCAAATAAAGTGTATTTTTGTGAAAAAGCATGGTTATTTTACAGAATGTAAAATCTTGTCAAGTTTTACTGTGTATAACCCTACACAAAAAACGGCGAAAAATGGCTTTTTTTGTGTAGGGATATACACGATTTTTATCGTTTTTTGGCCTTTGATTACTAATTTCCTAAATATATGAATTTTTTTCTTATGATTTTAACAAAAAAATCAAGTATTTAAGCCAGATTTAGGAATATCCAACATTAAAATGGCTGTTTGCCCTAAAAAGTTGTACTAAAAGTGTTATAATTATGTCATACTTGGGGTAAGTGTAATAAGAATTTAAATTCTGTTACTCATAGGAATCCTGGTAAATTCACCAGCCCCTGGAAAATAAATATTTGTACACAGCTTAGGAAATATTGCTGTAAAAGTTATGTGTTTAATTATGCATAACTTTTTTTATTGCGTAAATTTGAAAGGAGATATTTTTATGTGTGAAAAAGATTCTAAATTATTTGAAGAGTTAGAGATGATTGAGGATGATATTGAAATTAGTGATGAGGATATTGAAAGTGAACAATTTTTTCCACTAAAAGGGGCAGGTGTTGCTAATGAATAATGAAATATCTAAAACCAGACAAATGTTAATAGAGGGCTACATAGAATCCCTTGAACAGGAACAGATTCCTTGGAAAAAAGGATGGAATAAAGGCGATTCTCAGCATAATCCCATAACAAACACTTTTTATCGTGGTATTAATCAACTGTTGTTAAATTATATATATGATGAGAGAAGATATGAAGATCCAAGATGGCTTACTTTCAATCAAATCAAGAAAGAAGGTTGGACTTTAGAAAATGCTAAAGGACAGGGTGTACCGTTAGAAAAATGGAGCATATACGATAGAGAAGAAAAGAAATATATAAATGTTACGGACATGAAGAAAATTATTGCAGAGGAACAGCTTGAAGGAAGAGGAGTTGATGCAAGATTTTGTTGGAGCTGCAAAACGTTTACGGTATTTAATGCATCACTTGTTAAAGGCATAGAAAAATATGAAATTATTAGAAATGAATTTGATATTGATGAGGTAGGATTTGAAATGATTAAAAACTATTGTGATGCTACTGATCTTGTAATTATAGAAGGTAGACAGAGCAAGGGAGAAGCTTTTTATAATAAGACCTACGATACTGTTTATGTTCCAGACAGATATTATTTTGACGATAGTTATGAATATCTTGCAACTATACTGCATGAATGTTGTCATTCTACTGGTCACCCTGATAGATTGAATAGAAATATACTTAATGAACACGATGAATATGCACTTGAAGAGCTTAGAGCGGAAATAGGCTCTTCTTTTTTGTGCGGTGATCTAGGGTTGGATATCGGCAATACAAGAATTGATAATCACAAGGCATATATCCAAAGCTGGATATCAGGGTTTAAAGAAAAACCAAATGTTTTGTTAAGTGCTATAAATGATGCAAAGAAGATTACTGATTATATTGAAAATAAAGGTGAATTAAGTGAAATTGTTGAAAAACAAAAGTGTGTTATACAAGGTCGAAAAAGATAAATCCTGGTAATTTTACCAGGATCGTAAGGAGATGATTATGTGAAGAATTATCCAATCATTTATTTAAATGGAAAAAAAATTATGACATTAACTGGTGCTAATAATGAATATATCAAAATATTAAAAGGAGCAAAAGATACTGACAATGAAAGTAGTATAAGAATTAAAATTAAACAGGACGATAAAATGCCAGGCTTAGGTAGCAGAGAATTTGAACTCGTTATAAGCGAATCGAGTTATCCGAATTTATTTATTGAAATGATGAATTATATGGAAATGGTATATCTGCATGACTGTTTTAAAGGTGTTGATGCAGATAAGGTAATAAAGAAGCTGCGGGATAAGCAGGATGAACTTGAATATTGGTATATCGAATACATACTTGAGAATCAAATAGATAACAATTTAAATGAACTACTTAACAACCCGATAGATTATGCATCAACAAATTATTTAGCACCACACGAGATAGCATATATGATATTTCAATGTGAACAGTGGGACGAAGAACATGGTTTTGATTCTGAGTTTAGTTATGATGAGATGGATACAGATTATCTTGAAAATTATTACACAGATAGATTTAACATCGACTATCATGAAGAAAATATTAATAGATACATAAATAAATATTCAGGTGACAAAATTATAAGTTCTAAATTAAAAAGAAATTTAGATGTCTATAACAAGTTAAAGAAATATCAAAAAAAAGGAGAGCGGGAATTGGTGTATAAAGTAAAAAAACTACTTATATTTGTTTTATGTTTGATGTCGCTATTTATCACAGGTTATTCAGGTTCATTTGGCAATTAGTTATTAGATACTGTTTTTACTGGTATATGAAGAATGATTTTTACATGAAATTTATCAAATTTAATTTTAACTTATTCTATAGTCTAACAATCGAGGGGTAAGACATGTTTTTTTTTGTAAAAAGTAGTGATATATCAAGGATTTTCGGAGAAAAAACTTTTTTCACGATAAAATTAACTTTATTATGAAAAGTCTAAAATTTGGTTGATTTTCGGTTTGAAAAATAAGGTGAAATCGTGGTATAAAGAGATTTGTCTGTTTTTGCAGTTTTTTATAAATCTTAAAAAGTTATATTAATTTTGTTGTATAATAGCCTTATGAGTGAGGTTGATTATATGATAGAACAAGAATATGATTTAACATACATTTCTCTTATTCAGTTTTTCAATATGTGACTGAATATCACTGGCTAAGTATTTAATGTAACGTGAATTTTTCATATTGTTTTTATTTGATTTCAGAAAGCGAGTGACAAGCTTCTGCATCTGTCTTTACGAGTTCAAGCATGTTCTCAAATGATATAGACTTATTATTCACCACCCTTTATAATACCTTCTTTAATTAATTTATCAAATAAATAATCAAATCAAACAAGTTTCTTCAATCCGTCTTTGATGAAAAAAATAGGATAAAAGCCATTAAAATTGCTTGAGCTGTATGGATTGTGGTCCCGGCTCCTATTTATAGAACAAGTTTTAGTAAATATATATTGTATTGAAAAAGAGAATTTTATATAATGATAATCAGTGGCAGTGTAAGCGTTTCAATGTATAGTAAATAATTAACTGATCTACGATTGGTAGGTCGGTACAAGAGTCTTTAGTATTTTTTTAGAACCCAGTGTTCAAGGAGGTAACTAAAACCACTCTATCTCTACAGATATTATAATATAGATTTTTAATCTAGAAAATAATGAGTTTATAGATATCTCTTAACAAAAAGCTAAATAGGAAATATAATAAAAAAATATCTTTACTATATTATATGAGGAGGCAGTGTATGTGAAAACCAATAAACAAATTGTGTATGATTATATAGTACAAATGAGTATTAAACAAAATGAAGGAGTTACGACCAATATTGTTGCTAGTGAATTAGATATCTTGCGTTCTAATGCTTCATCATTATTAAATGAGCTAGTTAAAGAAGGAAAACTTATTAAAACTAATAGTCGACCAATAATGTATTCTTTAAAAGGAAACAATAATCTACAAGATAATAGTATTTTTAGTAAAATGATTGGTCATGACGGCAGTTTAAAAAAAGCAGTACAATTAGCTAAAGCTGCAATTTTATATCCGCAACAAAGTTTAAATGTTTTGTTAATATCAAATGTTGGCTGTGGAACAACAACGTTTGTTTATGCTATGTACGATTTTGCTAAAATGCATGGTATCATTAAAGAAGCTGCTCCATATATTAAAATCAATTGTCGACATTTTGCTAAAAATATTTCCATTTTGGATAGTGAACTGTTTGGAAGTAATGGTGATTTGTCTACTAGCTGTTTTTCAAGGGCAAAAGGTGGAGTATTGTTTTTAGATAATGCTGATTTATTAGATGTTAAGCAACAAAGTCAACTATATACTTTTTTGGAAACAAATAAGATTTATTCTCGTGATGGTAAAGATAGTTTAGAAATAAAGGACGTTTTTGTTATTGTTTCTCATGTTCTTCGAAGTAATATCCAACTCCAAAGAATCATTCCAGTAAGTATTTCTCTACCAGAATTAAAGGAAAGACCCTTGAAGGAAAGATTTGAATTAATAAATAGTTTTTTTTCAAATGAAGCAATGCATTCAATGCGTTCTATTGAAGTTACTGCCGAAACAATCAAAGCTTTACTATTAAGTGAATTTAAATATAATATTAAGGATTTAAAGTTTGCCATTAAAGCAGCCTGTGCTAATGCATATGTAAGAGTAATATCAGATAATAATGAAAACATTAATGTGGTTGTCAATGATTTTTCTAATCAAGTTAAAAGAAGTTTAATTAATTTAAAGACTAAGCAAATAGAAATCGAATCACTTTTATCAAATAGAAATGTTCTGATATATGACCAAAAAGAAGGTTATCAAGTGTATTCTAATAGTAAAAATGAAAATAAAATGTATGGTGATATTCAAAAACAATACAATGAATTAATTGAATTAGGTATTACTAATCAAAGTATCACAGATGTCATTCATACTCATATTAATAACTTATTTAAAAAATATAATTATTTAAGTAGATACGATGAGCGTACTAGTTTAAATCAATTAACTAAAATAGTCAATCCCAGAATCATTGATATAGTCAGTCATTTTTTTAATCAAACTAAAAAGGAATTAGGTAAAAATTATCGCTCTAATGTCTTTTATGGATTATGTTTGCATGTTAATTCTTTATTATCTTTAAATAATCCTCAACAACGGTTAAATAATGATCAAGTAGTTGAAATAATCCAAAATCATCCTCAGGAGTATGCTGCCTGTGTACAGCTGGGTAATATTATACGTGATGAATTTAATCTTGAATGCCCTGTTCATGAAGTTGCTTTAATGGCAATGTTTTTACTAGACAGTGACGAACACGAAGATAATGAACCAGTATTGCTTTATGTAATGCATGGAGATACTACTGCTACCTCTCTTAGAGATGTAACTAATAGTTTAACTCAAAGTTATAATGCTTATAGTTATGACCTTTCTTTGACAATTGATATTAATCAAGCGTTAAGTGACTTAATGGATTTAATTATTAAAATAAATCGTGGTTCAGGAGTCATTGTTATATATGATATGGGTTCTATTAAAACCATTTTAGAGACTATTGAAGAAGAAACAGCAATTAAGATAAGAGCTATTAATATGCCAATTACTCTTGTAGGTATTGATATTGCAAGAAGATGTACCATGGAAAACGATATAGATTACATTTACCATACAATTAACTTGGAAATTAATAAATTAAGAAATAATGAAGAAAAACATAACAAAGTAATTATTACTCTTTGTCATACAGGAGAAGGTGGGGCGTTACAGTTAAAACGTTACATTGATCAATATTCTAAATTAAATATTAAAACTATTCCTTTAGCGATATCACAAAAAGATGTCTTAATAAAGGAAGTAACGGAATTAAAAAAGACATATGATATTCATTGTTTTGTAGGAACATATGATCCTAAGTTATTTGGTATTCCATATATTTCGATTTCTAAAATCTTTGAAAGTCCTTCAGAACAAATTGATCATATCTTGATGTTTGAACCAATTAGTTCAACGATATTTGATTATGATGCGGTATATCAATACCTAGAAGAACAATTTAAATATGTATCAGTGTCTAAATTAAAAAACGTTTTACCAGATATTATTGATGAATTAAATACTATTTATGATTTTAATGAAAATCAACAAGTTGGTTTATTTATGCATATTGCATGTTTATGTGAAAGGTTATTAAATCAAAGTTCCAGTATTACAAAACTGGATGATGCTAATAAAATCATCAATGCTTTTAAAGAAGATTATCAATTTTTAGTAAAAATATTGAAGCCTTTAGAAAAAATCTTTAATATTATTATTAATGATGTAGAAATTGCTGTTATTATCATGATTATTAAAAAAGTATAAAAATAAAAGAAACAGTTTAAATGACTATAGTGTCATTAAACTGTTTCTTTTATTTTACTTTGAATATGTTTTAATAACTTATTTTCTTTTTTTATCTTAGTTTCTTTAATATTATTTCTTTGATTATGGATTTTAGTTTGCATATCATATAAAGTATCAGTCATTCGGCCTAAATATACAGCTTTAGAAAATTCACGCATTAAAAAGTTAGTTTTTTTCTTTTCAAAGCTTTCAATGATTTGATCAAATTCAACTTCTAATCCTTTATCTACTTCTCTAGTACTATATTCAATAATAATATTATCCATTATTGAATTAATACGGGCTTTATAATGATTGCCTCTTTGATAATCTAAGATCTTGACAGACGTTTTAGTGTATACATCATGTTCCGTAGTAGAATATTTTAATCCTTTCTTAATATCCGCTTTCTTAATGATTTTACTACTTGTTTTTTTAATACTTTCAATGATGCCTTGTTCTAAATGGTCATAGAATTCTTCTGTTGTAATTTCTAGTGTTCTTGTTATCTTCATGTATATATTATAGCATAAGATTTTTGGCAAAAAAACAGGTGTTTATTTTGATCGAAAAGTAGAAAAAAAGTAGGATTAAACATTATATTTAGAAATTTATACACTAATTAAAATCGTGTTTAATAAATTCATACACAAATGATAATTTGTGGTTTATTTTTAATAAATTAGCAACTTAGTATGTTATACACTGGCTTTTAGTGTATAAAAAATTTTTTTTGCACTTTTTTGAAGCGTTTACATTTATTTTTTTATTATCTAAAATGTACTTAGGCAAACAAAAGAATAGGGAGGAGGATAATTATGGATGAAAATAAAGATATTGATTTAGTATCGATGACTATTATTGCAAATTCTGGAGATGCTAGATCATTTGCTTTTCAGGCACTAGCATCAGCTAGAAAAGGTGAGTTTGATAAAGCTGAAGAATTGATGAAAAAATCAGATCAAGCATCAAACTTAGCACATCAAGCGCAAACGGATTTGCTTATTAAAGAAGCACGTGGTGAAAAGCAGGAAGTAAATATTTTATTAGTTCATTCACAGGATCATTTAATGACTAGTATGTTAGCTATTGAACTAATTAAAGAAATGATTTTACTTTATAAAAAATAAATAATAGGAGGAAATGAAAATGAAGATTTTATTAGTATGTGCTGGAGGAATGTCTACTAGTATTTTGATGAAGAAGATGGAAACTTACTGGCAAGAGCATGGTGAAGAATTACAAATTGAAGCTGTTGGGCTTGGAGCATATCAAGATGTATTTCAAAACTATGACATCGTTATGGTAGGACCACAAGTCTCTTATCGTTTAGATGAAATTAAAGAAAATACAGGTCTGCCTTGCGCACCAATAGAATCATTTGATTATGCTGTAGCTAATTGCGATAACATTATGAAATTGGCTAAAAAATTATATGATGAAAAATAAAAAAAGAAAAAGGTGAAAGATTATGGAAAAATTATTTCAAAGTAAGTTTATGATTAAACTGCAAGACTTTGGACAAAAGTTAGGTAGTAATAAGTTCCTAGCAGCATTGCAAGCAACGATGATGTCTTTGATGGGAATCATCATGGTGGGTGCTATTTCACAAATTATTTGCTCAGTGGGTAGTGAAACTTTATTAGGTTTATTTAAAACTGGAGATTCAGTTTATAATATTTTATATTTACCTTATCAGTTTACAATGAATTCACTTTCTTTATGGGTTGTAGCTTTATTTGGTTACAACTACGCAAAGAATTTGAAAATGAAATCACCAATTATGAATGCTGTAGATGCATTAGTGTGTTTCTTACTTGTAGCTGGAGCTTTGATAGTAACAGAATCTGGCCTTACTACAATTGATATGACTTATCTTGGAGCTCAAGGTATGTTCATTGGGTTTATCGTAGTATTCTTATCTGTACGCATTGAAAAATTATGTGCTGATAAAAATATTCGTATTAAAATGCCCGATGTCGTTCCTCCGTTTTTACAAGATGGATTTGCATCTATCATTCCTTTATTTTTAAGTGCAGTATTTTTCTTAATTATTTCTACTGTTGTAACTATAAGTACAGAGGGAACTTATTCAATTTGTTCTGGATTCATGGCCTTATTATCTACTCCTTTGGGAGCTTTAACTTCAGTACCAGGTATGTTTATTTTATGTATCTTCGGTGCTCTATTATGGTGTTTCGGTATCCATGGTACTATGATTTTGGTTCCGATTATCATGCCTTTGGGTATTCAAGCTGCAGTAGCTAACGGTGCTGCCCATGCTGCTGGTGAGCCATTGGTATTCTATCCTGTCGCTTTATTTGGTTATATGGCTATTGCAGGTGGTACAGGTAATACTTTGCCTCTTGCTCTGTTAGGTCTTAGATCTAAATCTAAACAAATTAGTGCCGTTGCGAAGATTTCTGCAGTACCTGGGTGGTTTGGTATTAATGAACCGTTAACATTCGGTATGCCAATCATGTATAATCCTGTTTTATGTATCCCTTATGTATTAAATATTCCTGTAGTAATGTTATGCGCATTGATTTTATATCAAGTTGGATTTTTACAACCTGCATGGATCTCAATTTCGGCTCTGCTTCCAATGGGTATGGGACAATACTTATCTACTTTAAGATGGCAAAATGCTGTTGGTGATTACTTAATGTTGATTCCTGCTACATTAATTTATTATCCATTCTTTAAGATTTATGAAAAACAGTTAATTGCTAAAGAAACTGCAGAAGCTGCAAAAGCATAAAATAATTAAGTGACAACATCTTTGGTGATGACACTTGTATCAAGGAGGTTAAGATGAGTTTTCCAGATAATTTTTTGTGGGGTGCTAGTTCATCTAGTGCACAAATTGAAGGTGGTTATAACGAAGGTGGACGAGGTTTGTCTATTTGGGATATTAAAGCATTAAATCCTGGTACTTGTTCATTCCACTACGCTAGTGATTTTTATCATCATTATAAAGAAGATATTGCTTTGATGGCTGAAATGGGATTTAAAGCATATCGTATGTCTATTTCATGGAGTAGAATTTTACCTGATGGTGAAGGTAAAGTTAATCAAATGGGAATTGAGTTTTATCGTAATGTATTTAATGAATGTCATAAATACAATATAGAGCCGATTGTTACTATCTTTCATTTTGATTTGCCATTAACACTTCAAAGAAAGTATGGTGGGTGGAATAATCGTAAAATGATTGATGCATATGTTAATTATTGTAAGATTTTATTTACGGAATATAAAGATGATGTTAAATACTGGCTTACGTATAATGAACAAAACATGTTAATTTTCTTTGGAGCTGTAGATATGATTGGCGGTAGTGGCAGGCTACAGTCCGGAAGTGACCTGTATAATCAAGCCCATATTCAGTTTGTCAGTCAGGCAAAAACTATTAAATTATGTCATGAAATGTGTCCGGAATCTAAAATTGGACCTGCACCAAATATCACTACTTCATATCCTAAAACATCAAATCCAATAGACTATTTAGCTTCTATGAATATGGATGATTTAAGAAATAATTTCTATTTAGATGCTTTAGTTTTTGGAACGTATCCCAAGAGTGTTTGGAAGTATTTTAAAGAAAATGATATTGTAATCGATGTGCATGATGGGGATTTTGAAGTCATGAAAGAATGTCATCCTGATTTTATTGGATTTAATTGTTACGGAAATGATACAACTGAATACTTAGAATACTATAAATCAGATTTTAGCGATATGGTAAATGCTGATAATCGTGAAATGAGTTATTTAATGAAATTAATGGATAAACCAGGTGTTGGTAGAGCAGTCAGTAATGAATACTTTATGAAGGCCAAAGATGGTCATATGTTTGATCCTTACTGCATTCGAGTTACTGCAAGAAGGCTAACCGATCGATATCATTTACCGTTAATTATTACTGAAAATGGATATGGCAGAGCGGATACTTTAGAAGAAGATGGAAGCGTTCATGATAGTTATCGTATAGAACATTTAAGAGAAACAATTAGACAAATGGAAATAGGTATTGATGAAGGTGCTGATATTATAGGTTATTGTCCATGGAGTGCAGTAGATTTAGTATCAACACGTGAAGGTATTACTAAAAGATATGGCTTTATTTACGTTGATCGTGATGAAGATGATGATAAAGCTAAAAATGCTCCAATGAAACGTTATCGTAAAGATAGTTTTTATTGGTATAAAAAAGTTATTACTACAAATGGAAAGGAGTTGGATTAAATGGTATTTCCTAAAGATTTTTTATGGGGTGGTGCAACGGCTGCAAACCAATACGAAGGTGGATGGAATGAAGGTGGCAAAGGTGTAAGTACCTCGGACTGCTGTACTAGAGGGTCTAGAACTAGACCTCGTGAAGTTACCTATAAAACTAAAGACGGTAAAATTGAAACTCAAATGATGTTTGCTTTAGAGGCGCCAGCTGGTGCTACTTTTGGTTCATATGAGGGGTATGATTATCCTTCATATCAAGCTACAGACTTTTATCATCATTATAAAGAAGATATTGCATTATTTGCAGAAATGGGATTTAAGATGTTTAGATTATCAATTAACTGGACTAGAATTTATCCTAATGGCTATGATGAACAACCTAATGAAGAAGGTTTAAAATTCTATGATAATATCTTTGATGAATTAAATAAATATGGTATTGAACCACTAGTAACATTGTCTCACTATGAAACACCTGTTGCGTTAACTAATAAATGGAATAGTTGGGCTGATAGAAGAACAATAGATTGCTTTGTAAGATATGCAACGACTTGTTTTGAAAGATACAAAGGTAAAGTTAAATACTGGTTAACTTTTAATGAAATTAACTGCATTGAATTCGGTGGTTGGCTTGCTGCTGGCGTGCCATCAAAAAATCCAGAAGTTCTTGCCAAAGCAACACTTCATCAATTATTAGCTAGTGCTTTAACTGTCAAAGCAGCTCATGAAATTGATGATAATTACAAAGTTGGTAATATGATTGGCTATTCAGCAACTTATCCATATACCTGTAATCCAAGTGATGTTTTAAAACAACGTGAAGGACAAAGGAATGTTGATTTCTATAGTGATGTTCAAGCACGAGGATATTATCCAAGTAGCAAATTAAAACAATATGAACAAGCGGGAATTGATTTTACTTTAAGCGATGAAGATGAAGCGATATTAAAAGAGGGAACAGTTGATTTTATTACTTTTTCTTATTATATGTCAGCATGTGTTTCTGCTGATCCAGAAGTTATAGCCGGTCAAAGTGGAAACATGTTAACTGGAGTTTCTAATCCATATTTAGAAGCGAGTGATTGGGGGTGGCATATTGATCCTGTCGGGCTTAGAATTGCTTTAAATGATTTTTACACAAAATATCAATTACCATTAATGGTAGTTGAAAACGGACTTGGTGCGGTAGATAAAGTAGAAGAAGATGGAAGTATTCATGATGATTATCGTATTAATTATTTACGTAGTCATATCGAAGCCATGAATCAAGCTATTAACGTTGATGGTGTTGATTTAATTGGTTATACTCCTTGGGGATGTATCGACCTAGTTTCGGCAAGCACTGGTGAAATGGAAAAAAGATATGGTTTCATTTATGTTGATTATCAAGATGATGGTACTGGTGATGGAAAAAGAATTAAAAAAGATTCTTTTGACTGGTATAAAAAAGTCATTGCAACTAATGGCGAAGACTTAACATAATAATAAAAATCCTCCCTTTAAGGCGGTTAATCTAACAGTTAACCGCCTTTTTATAGTCGTATGTATAGTTGATAGTAATAGATTAAATAAAAAACAATTATAAAGGTATATAACTTTTTATGAATAGATTGACTAACTGATCGTTTCCATACAACATATTTTGACGAGTTTAGATTTCTTCTGTAAAGTTGGTTTAGATTTTAACTAGATTAAAAATGGGAAGAAATTTCATCCGTCGATTGTTAGAATATAGAATAAGTTAAAATTAAATTTGATAAATTTCATGTAAAAATATATAATAAAGAAGAAAAAAGTAAAAATAGTGTTGTGTATCGTTTTACACAATGGTATAATATAGTCAGGTTAGAGAACGAGGATATAAATAATGGGTGAGTAAAATGAAAACCTAGATTCCTGTCACCCGCACCATATTGAATGTGTTGAAGCGATAAACATGTAAATTGTTTATCGCTTTTTTTGTATTTCTAATAAAAGACGGAGTGGAATAGTTATTGTGCCTAAGAGACTGCTAAATAAGAACTATCGGATCAATGTTGATGGCATTGCAAATATTTTGTATAAAAATGTGTAAATCCCTATGTAGAAAAAATATAAATCGATTATCATTAATTACGATATGATATTTTATATACTATAAAGCATAGATAAAATAAATTTACATTAGCGCAAAAGACTGTAAAAAACCAGTACATTTTCTGATCATAATCTTTATCTTTTATATGCAGAATTTAGTTATTAATTATCTATACCATGAAAATCAAATTGTTAAAAAAGCTGCTGATAGAATTGAAAGTAAATTGAATATAATTATAGATGATATATTTTAAAGAAGACCATTTACTATTATCATTTTATCAGGAAACTATAATGAAAAATAATTTTCTTTTAGAGATTACAGTTTTTCTATGGAAATTCAGAGTGATAAAAAATGAGGGTCATGTTTGGTTTAATTTGATAGAGACAAAGTATATGTTGTGATATAATAATGCTACTATGAATAAGCGAAACTACCAAATATTAAAATATTTAAAAGAAACAGAGGAATATGTAACTTCTGAAACATTAAGTGCTATGAATAATGTTAGTACAAAAACCATACTTAAAGATATAAAATCTTTGAATTGTGATATGAAAGCAACAGATAATTATATAGAAGTCACTCCATCTCGTGGTATTAAGCTGGTAATTAACGATATTGAAGAATTTATAAATTTATGTAATTCTTTTAATGATACTAACGATTTTTCAATTTATAGTGTGACAGAAAGAGAGGAATGGATTCAAAAATATCTGATTGAGAATAATGGTTGGGTCAAGGCAGAAGCTCTATGTGAAAAGCTTTTTATCTCTCAGTCGGTATTATCACAAAATATTAAATCCGTACGAAAGGCTTTTCAAAAATATGATTTAATATTATTACAAAAACCTCATTATGGAATGAGGGTAGAAGGCAGGGAGTTTAATAAAAGACTCTGCCTCGCACAGATTTATATTACACATATTGATCAAAGAGAAGGGTTTCCTGGAACACAATTTAACAATGATGAGCTCCAGCTGATTTTGAAGATTGAAGATATTGTAGATAGAATATTAACTAGATATCAAATATCAATGTCTGAAGTTTCAGTTCAAAATTTTATAATTGATATTTATATCTCTTTAAAAAGAATTAAAAAAGGAATATTTTTAAAATCAACTGATAAGATGGTTATCGATATAGCTCGCTGGACTGATAGTATAGTGGCTGTTGAATTGGCAAAATTAATTAATGATGAATTGACAATAGAAATGAAAGATCAAGAAATAGTATCACTTTCTATACATTTAGCAGCAAAAAGAATTATTTGTCATTTTGATGAAAGTATCCATCGCATTATCGAAGATTTTGATGTTAATAAGTTAGTCAATAATATGATTAATAATATTAACTGTAAATGGGGAATCGATTTAACTCAAGATGAAGAATTAAAATCACAATTAGTATTACATTTAATCCCCTTGGAGGTTCGTTCGCGGTATAATGTAGTGCTTCATAATCCGTTAATTGATAAAATTAAACAGCAAAATATCTTTGCCTATCAAATGGCAGTAACAGCTTGTGATCAATTCAGTGATTATCATGGCAACCGCCTTAGTGAAGATGAGATGGGTTATATTGCATTACATATGAATCTAGCTTTATTGCGTACGCAAATAAAAAACAAGAAAAATATTTTAGTTGTAAGTGGTCTAGGAAGAGGGACAGCTCATACATTGGCTTATCAAATTAAAGAGATGTATGGAAAATATATTAATGAGGTTAAGACAGCTGATTATATTGAGTTAAATAATTATGATTTTACAAATATTAATTTATTAATATCCAGTATTCCACTAAGACGTGATTTTTCTGTACCAAGTATTGAAGTCAATTATTTTTTTAGTGATAATGATAAAAAGAGAATTGAAACAATACTGTGTGATCAAGAAGTATTTAAGATAAGAGATTATATAGATAAGCGAATGGTATTAACATCAATCAATGCGGATACTAAGGAAGAAGCTATATCATTTATAATCAATAGCACTAATTATGATAAAAATATAATTCAAGAAATAATTGAAAATGATAAGGTAGCTAATCATGAATTAGATAATATGATTTCTATTTTATCTTTAAATGGAATAAGTGCAAATAATCAAACAGAAGTAATTATTGGTATTTTATCAAAGCCAATTCTATGGAATGAAAAGAGGGTTCAATTAATAATTGTTCCCTTGATAGGAGAACCGATAAATTCAAAAATATTAAATTTGTATCATGAATTAGCTTATATGATTAAAAATCCTTTATATGTTAAAAGGATCATCAGAAAGAAAACTTATGAAGAAATTATTGCGATTTTTGAAGAAATCGAAACGGTTTTAGAACGATAATAACTAGCTGTTTTTACTAAACTATCTAATAAGAAGATAGGGTAACTGCGGATTAAATCGGCAGTTATTTTTATTTTACAAAGATAAATTAGCACGATACAAATTTTATACTTAATGAGATTCCTTATAATTTATATGTAATATTTATTTTTTGATAACTTCCACAAATAAATAGAAATTAAAAGCATGGAGTTCCATAATAACTCATTTTATAATTATAGCTAAGGAATATAAGAAAATAGTTTACTGCAGGAATGAAAACTTATATTTTTTGGAAAAGGAGAGAGGAGATAAAATGAAGTTATCTGAAAAATTACAAAATGGTTTATTAGCATTCTCTGCTAAGATTGAAGCAAATAAATATCTTGGCTCAATCAAGGATGCCTTTACGATGTATGTACCTTTTATTATTATTGGTTCATTTGGAAGTATGTTAAATATTTTAGTTTCGGGGACTAGTGGTTTAGCACAATGGTTTCCATGGTTAATAAAGCTATCACCAGCTTTTACAGCAATGAATTTTGTTACTATTTCATGTATGGCATTACCTATTGCTTTTTTAATCGGTACTAAATTGGCACAAAGAGAAGGGTTGCCAACTTTAGAAAGTGGATTGATAGGGTTATTAGCATATTTAGCAGTATGTCCTAATGCCATTAGTACGGCTGTTGAGGGATTGAAAGATCCTATTATAATCAGTGGTTTGGGTTCAGGAGTTATTGGGGCCCAGGGCTTATTTGTTTCTATGCTCATATCAATCATGGCTATAGAATTATTAAAGGGATTATCAAAAATAGATGCCATTAAAATAAAGATGCCTGATTCAGTACCAACAGGAATAGCACGTTCATTCAATATTTTAATTCCAATTTTTATTATTATTGCATTGTTTGCTATTTGTGGATGTTTATTCGAGTCGTTCACTGGTAATTACTTAAATGTATGGATTTATAACATTATTCAAATTCCATTACAAGCATTAGCAAATACAACGATTGGAATCGTGGTATTATCTCTTGTCAATCAACTATTTTGGTTTCTTGGAATTCATGGAGGAATGGTTATCGAAGGGATTAGAGGTCCATTATCAGCTGCTGGATTGGCAGATAATATTGCTGCGGTTTCAGCAGGACATGTTGCAACAAATATTTTAACAAGGGGATTTTGGACAAGTTTTGTTGTTGTAGGCGGTGGTGGAATTACACTGTCATTATTAATAGCTATATTATTATTTTCAAGACGTGAAGATCATAAAGCAATTGCTAAATTTTCAATTGTTCCAGGTATTTGTGGTATTAATGAACCGGTAGTTTTTGGTTTACCATTAGTATTAAATCCAATTTTTGCTATTCCATTTATTTGTAACTCTGCGATTGCTGCGTTAATTGCTATTTTTGCGACTAATATAGGCTTTTTGACATGTGGCATTGTGGATTGTCCTCCTGGGTTACCGATTTTTATTACAGGGTTTATAAGCTATGGATTACATGGAATTATTATCCAGGCAATCATTTTAGTTGTAACTTTCTTTGTCTGGGTTCCGTTTGTTTCAGTATCAAATAAACAGGCGGCAATTGAAGATGCAACAGAAAAATCTGAAAAAGATAAAAATATGAATGGAGAATGATTATGAAATTTCCTACAAATTTTTTATGGGGTGGCGCAACTGCTGCAAATCAATATGAGGGGGGATGGCAAGAAGGGGGAAGAGGTATTGCTGTTCACGATATGTTAACTGATGGAAATCAAGAAAATCCTAGAAGAATTTATTGTAAAGCTGATAATGGTAATATTACAAGTATTCAGGCTGGGGAATGTATTCCATTTGGATTTCACCCATTTATTAAGGAATCAGAATATTATCCAAGTCATAATGCTACAGATTTTTATCATTGTTATAAAGAAGATATTAAATTAATGGCAGAAATGGGGTTTAAAGTATATCGTTTATCTATTTCATGGACACGTATTTTTCCTCATGGTGATGACAAAGAACCGAATGAAGATGGTCTAAGATTTTATGATGCTGTTATTGATGAATTGAAAAAATATAACATCGAGCCTTTAGTGACAATTCTTCATTTTGATATGCCATTGAATTTGGCTGAAAAATATGGTGGATGGATAAATCGTAAATTAATAGAATTTTATTTGAATTTTGCTTCTACACTGTTTGAACGCTGGAAAACAAAAGTCAAATATTGGATTACAGTAAATGAGATTAATGTTTTAGGTGGATATTGGACATTAGGTCTTGCATCAAATAATAGGAAGACTAAAAGTAATTCTAATCAGGGGGAAACACCTGTTGAGGATGCTGGAATCAAGCTGCAGGCAATTCATCATTTATTAGTGGCAAGTGCTAAGGCAAATAAAATAGCTAGAAAAATAAATCCTAATTTTATGCTCGGGACAATGTGTGCTTTATCAGGAATATATCCTATGACTTGCAAACCAGAAGATGTATTCGGAGCATATGAATTTAGAAGAAAAGCGTTGATGTTTTCAGACATCACGATGAGAGGATATTATCCTAATTATGCTCAAAGTATTTTTGATGAATATAAGTTCACTTTAAAAAAAGAGCTGGGTGATGATGAGGTGCTAAAAGAAAATACATCTGACTATTTAGCTTTTTCGTATTATCGTACAACAGCATTTGATTGTGATGCAAGTAATACAACAACGACAGGAGGGCAGCAAGCATCACCCAATCCTTATTTACAAAAAACTGCGTGGGGATGGCCTATTGATCCCAAAGGTCTTAGGTTTGTTTTAAATGAATTATATGACCGTTATCAAAAACCACTATTCATTGTCGAAAATGGAATGGGTAATTATGATATTGTTGAAGAAGATGGAGCGATTCATGATGATTATCGTATTGAGTATTTGCGTAGTCATATTGTTGAATTCAAAAAGGCAGTAGAGATAGATCAAATTCCTTTACTCGGATACACGACCTGGGGGTGTATTGATATTGTATCGGCGGGTACAGGAGAAATGGCAAAAAGATATGGTTTTGTTTATGTGGATTTGGACGATAAAGGTAATGGTACTTTTAAAAGAAAGAAAAAAGATTCATTTTACTGGTATCAAAAAGTGATTGAATCAAATGGCGAAATTCTAGGCTAGATTATTTTATTTGTTTAAAATTATGTTATTTAAAGGGAATGGTTTCTAAAATCACTTCCTTTTTAGTGGGATAGTGAAACAATGTACCAGAATTATACTATTTAATGAAATATTGTACCAAAATTGTATAGACAGATTTAAAATGATAATAAATAATAGTATATTAAAGATATACTAGTGGGTTGTTACTTTAGGTAGGCAAGACCAAAAAAGTGTAATACTTTTTAGTCTTGTCTTTTTGATTAAAATACCTGTTCTAAAAGGAGGGAATAATAAAAGTAGACAATATACATTGAGTAAACAACACACAAATTAGAGAGGTGAGGAAGATGAAGAAACAGTTAAAAAAAATAATGACTATTGTCTTAACTGCTGGAATGGTAATTTCATTATTAGGAACACCATCTTTTGCAGTTGAACATGTAGGGACAAGCGATGCGGCTAAAGAAATGTATAAGAATACATATGCTAATTTAACGAATCGAATTACGAATCGGGGTTATGCACCGACTTCTTTGACAGGGGCTTATGAGGGAATGTTTATTCGTGATAGTTCGATTCAAGTAATGGCACAAAATGCTTATGGTGATTATCAAAAATCAAGGCAAGTATTAAATTTTTTGTTGAGCTATCAACAAGGACTAGGGGCAGATTATGCTCAGCATATCGTTCCTGATTATGAAGATGAAGAATTTGGGAACTCCTATCTATCCCAGGGAGAAACAGCACAGACACAAAATTTATATACCTCACAGACTTTTTCTGATCATGCGTTATTTGGGTTAAAAGGACCAAATAACGGTGGTGGAGTAGCATTTCAAACAGATAGTGATAAAGTAACATCAATTTCTATTTTCACTAATTCTACTGGAAATGATGTTTTAACTGGAAGTTTGCGAACAAATATTACAGATGCTTCAACAGAGTTGATAAGTAAAGAGATTACAGTTACTGCTAGTGGCTGGCAGACATTTACATTTGACCAGCCAATTACTGTAAAAAAAGGAGAAACTTATCATTTCTTTGTACAATCTAATAATGGTATTGCTATGTTCGGAAAGGCTGATGGGAAACCTGCGGATAATGCTATTATGGGTTATAATTATGATGTTCCGGTTTTAGGCGGCTTTGCAGAAAGCGCATATCCGGCATTTAAATTAAACGGAAATGATGATGAAAAAACAGATAATTCATTTATGTCAAATACAGATCATTCGATTGCTTTATTTTTAATTAATGCAACTACTAATAATTCTGCTTTTGCATTTGTGCCAAATAGTGATTCTATCTGTTCGTTTCGAGTTTATTTAACCGGAAGTGCTCCTGTTACTTTTAAGTTGACAACTGAACCTGGAAATGAGGCAAAAACAATAAAAACTATTTCACAAACAGTATCAAGTAATGGCTGGCAAACAGTTGATTTTGGAGAAAATATTCCTGTGACACCAGGACAAAAATATTATGTTCATATTACAACAACCAGCGGTCAAGTTATTGCTTGTGGTTCTTCAATGTTTGCGGGTTCTGTAGCATCTATGAACTGGGAAAATAATGTTTGGTCACAAACTGGTTATGTTATTGCAGCGGAAGTATTTTCAGAAGTTAATATTGCTCAATCACCATATGCTCAAAAAATTTCATTAAATGGTGATGCAATTCAAGCCGTTTCTTTTACTGCTGATGCTAAAGTGGCAGGTGGTAATTTGATTGGTGAATTAAGAGAAAGTTTAAATAGTAAGGCTATTGCTTCAGGGGAGATAGCAATTGAAAAAGCTGGAGTACAAAATTATCAAATTGATTTTGGAAAAGAAGTTAAAGTCGCTGCCGATAAAGATTATTATTTTGTTTTATGGGCTGAAAATAATGATTATGTACAATGGAATTATAACCCTGCTCTTAAAGCAAGCGCCTATAGTTTAAATGGTGATAATTGGGATAGTCATGATTTTGATTTTGAGTTAGATATCCTACCATTATATTCGGGTGATTATCGAGTACCGCTTATGACAATTGGAGATAAAAATATTGGGATTCAGGAAATTCCATCTTTAGATCAATATGTAACGGCTGTAGATGTATTGTTAGGTAAAAATAATTTAGAAGAGGGAATTGCTATTGCAACTTTATATAAAGGATATGGTGCAGAAGCAATCAAAGTAGATGACGCTGCGATTGATATTTCTAAGCTATCTTCAAGTGGGCAAATGGTACATTTAGAATTTAGTTTATCGTTGGAACAAGTCGATAAAACGCAATCTTATTATTTAGAAATTAAAGCTCCACAAAATAGTGATAATACAATTACTTGGTATGGAAGTAAAAATGTGGATAATTTAGCAACATTATATAACGGGACTGCAGTAGCTGGAGAGGCAGGCTATGTTGCATATAAATCCAATCTTCATACTTTATCCAATCATGTTCAAATTGATGGGAATTATATGTTGATCCATGCGTGGGCTCAATTTGTTAATGGATGTAAAAAGACGGTAGAAAATCAAGAGTTTATCAAAAAATCCTATCCAATTATTAAAAGATTTGCAAATTATTATATTGATCAAGGATACATAAGTGACGAATATAATTTAATGAGAAATGACAGTTTTGAGCATTCACGTGAGGGAAGATATTGGAAATCTTATGATTTAATTACAAATGTATTTGCATCACAAGCTTTGTATGAACTAAGTGCTTTAGCAAAAGAATTTGGCGATAGTGATTCAGCAATTAAATGGGCTGATACTTCCGCAACTTTAACAAAGGGAATCAATGAATATTTAACAACTGAAGTTGATGGAGTTAAAATTTATGCTGAATTATATGATATTGATAATAACATGAAGTTTATTAAAGGAATGTCATGGGTCAATTGGGCTCCAATGGCAGCTCAATGGTATGCAATGGATGAAAAAATCATGCAAAATACTTATGATATTTATGCAAAATATGATAGTCAAGATTATGATGATTATAAGATGTTAGATGTTGTCTATGATTTTGATACTCAACAAAGTGGAAATCATATTATTGGTAAAGGGTTAGCATGGGAAATTATGTTTAATCGCGTAAAAGACGATAATGAAAAGTTAGATTATTTAGCTAGTTTTATTTTAGATCATTCCACTCCTGGTGGTGTTTATCCTGAAACATATCAACCAAATGGAAATTTTTCAGATGTTGGAAACCAAGAGCATGCTTCTTGGCAGCATTATGCAATGAGCTGTGCTTATCCAGAATTAACAAAAACATATTCACTTCAAATATTAGAAGAATTAATCAATGAAATTCAGGTGTTAGATGCAAAGCTCTATACACTAGACTCTTATGCGAAACTCAGTCGAGCATTAGATGCAGCAATTAGTGGCTATAATGTTGAAAATATTACTAAAGAACAATGCGATGCATTGTACGAGGCACTTTTAGCAGCAAAAAATGAACTAACTTATTTAGATGCTGATTATCAGGCTGTTGATGCGGCTATTGTAGCTGCTGAAAAATTAAACAAGGATGATTATAAAGATTTTTCCAAAGTAGAAGCAGCAATAAATGCTGTAGTTCGTGGAAAAAATATTACACAGCAAGCTGAAGTTGATGCTATGGCAAAAGCAATTAATGATGCAATTGATACTCTTGAAAAGAAAGAGGGCAGTGTTACTCCAATTAACTCGATTAAGCCAGTTGACAAAAAGCCAGTAGTCCCAAATACGGGGGATGAGAATTTAATGAGTCTCTATATCTCTTTAATTGGAATCATGGCAGGTCTGTTTGTAATCATAAAGAAAAGAAAGAATATTTATTAAAAGAAGAATTCCTAGGAATTCTTCTTTTGCACCTGTTTAAAATTAAATGTTACGATTTTATTTTTGCAGGTAAAAACTTAATAGTGATGAATCCGACAAAAACTAAAAACATGATAGTAATAAACAAAACAGAATAAATACTTTCATTAAAGAATAATTGACAAAGATAAACTAGAAATGAGGGAAGAAAGCCACCAATTCCAGCAGCTATTCCCATATATCCGCCCACAGCTGCATTACCCTTTTCTTTAGCGGTCTGCGCTGCAATCAAGAAGATATATAAAATAATGGTATTATAGGTAAAGCCGAAGATTCCCGAAGTAATATACATGCTGATGTAACTTTTCCCAAAAATGTAAATTGCTAAAGATAAAGCGCAAAGAAATAAGGAAATGGGGAGGAAATTATTCTTGAATTTATTATATATCTTATTAAATAATAGACCCGAACTGATTGAACAAATAGAATTAATGTTATTAGCATGGACTGTTATTACAGCTATGTCTGCAAATGATTTCGTAGCAAACAAAGTTGACAAATTAATACCAATCGATGACATCAGCATATTTAAGATTAGAAAGAAAATACTGATGGTGAGAAGTTTGATGTTTTTTTCTTTTTTGATAGTTGATTTGGATGGTGCTTTTAAAGGAATATCAGGAATATAAAAAGATAGAATAAGTGTTATTACTAAAGGTAAATAACCAAGAAACATAAAGTCAGTTGAAATCTTGCTTAAATAGCCAACTAATGTTTGGAAGAAGATTGCACCTAGACTGGAAATGATCGTTGTATAACCTAAATACTTGATTTGACGATTATCAGTGTAATATTCTAAAATGATGGATTTATTTAAAGAAATGGCAATTCCGATTCCAATACCAAAGAGCAGTCGTAAAAATAATCTTGAATAGAGCTCGTCAATAAAGAATGGACCAGTCCCACCAAATAAAAGAGCAGCGTTCATCGCAATCAATATAGTTCGATAAGAAACTTTTGTTCCAACAAACTTACTACAAAAATATGAGGTAGGGATAACAGCTATAGAGGGAATCGTGATGATTAAAGAGACAGTAGACATAGGATAAGCAGAATATTCTTGATATAACAAATTCATTCCTGGAATTATTGAGCCTCTAATCGATGAAACTAATGCCACAGATAATATTGATAACAAGATCAGTTTGTTTTTCATTATATGTTGATACCACCTTTTAATTAACATTAGCAAATATTAAATTATAAAGCAATAATTGTGTGAAAAAGTTGTAATATTAAGATAAAATTAAATATTTAAGGTTAATTTTGTTGTATTATAAAAATATAAAGATAATTTGGAGGAAAAAAAGATGAAGAATGATTGTTTTAGTTTTATTAAATTTTGTAATGAAAGAATCGCAAATAGTAATGATTATAATATTGCTAGAACGATTATTAATCACATTGAGGATATTAAAATATTATCATTAGAGAAGATTGCAGAAGAAGCTAATATTTCTCCTGCTTCAGTTAGTCGTTTCATCAATAAAGCTGGTTTTGAATCCTTTCAGGCTTTTAAATATGAATTTGAGTTGTTTACTAGGGATGTTAAAATGCGCCGAATTATTTCTCATACTCAAAGATTTATGCGGACGACGATTGAAAATATGAGTGAATCTTTATATGTTGATGGTCTTGCTAACTTAAGACAGACTAAATTAAATTTAGATATTGATAAGTTAAAAGAAATTGTTAAGTTACTCAAAACTTCAAAAAGTGTTACATTTATTGGTGATAGTCATGAACTGGCGGATTTTTATACGCTGCAGTTAGAGATGTTAGTCAACGATATTCCGGCATATTTGATTAATTTTTATGAGTTTGAAAAGATGTATCTAAACCAGTTAGATCATAATGATACTATTGTTTTTATTGGTGTATATAAGGAATGGTTTTCTGATGCTCAAAAAGAGATTTTAGATTATGCAAAGGAACGTAAAATAAAAATCATTGCCTTTGTTCAAGAAGAAGATTATTTAAAGGAGTATGCTGATTTATTATATGTTTATGGAATTCCTGACAGTTATAATGATGGTTATTATTCTTTGCCATATTTAAATCGATTGTTATGTGAAATGATTTATTTCAAATTATAAAACCTGCTTGCAAAAAATGAAAGCAGCTTGCATAAAGGAATGTGGCGTTCTTATT
>ERZ506925.76-NODE-76-length-92926-cov-10.1393_pt1 | contig 92926 bp, 72 predicted proteins | sample MGYA00513973_ERZ506925 | MGnify/ENA metagenome assembly ERZ506925
AGAATGGGCAATGCATACGGCGTCCTGACCAGGTGGTTAACAGAAATCTATTTTAACCTGAACTGACGTGACAACAAAGGCGCAACGCTTTTGAGACAATGGATCGATGTCTTTGATCATATTACGAACTACCATTATGGTATCGCGACTATTCAGGAAATAAGAGAGATGACAAGACGTTACCTAAGAATTCTCCTGGTGGGAAGTCTCTTTAGTCTGAGCGCCTGCGCGCAACAAAGCGAAGTGCGCCAGATGCATCAAAGCGTTTCAACGCTGAATAAAGAGATGAATCAGCTTAATCAGGAAACCGTGAAGATTACTCAGCAAAACAGTCTGAACGTTAAATCCACCCGTGGTGTTTACCTGCTCCCAGGCTCCAATACGCCCGCACGGCTGAACAGTCAGATAGGCACACTGCGCATGTCGCTTATCAACATTGCGCCGAATGCCGCTGGCACCCGGGTGACGCTGCGCATTCAGGGGGAATCCAACGATCCGCTGCCGGCCTTTAGCGGCACCGTTGAATATGGGCAAATTCAGGGAACTACTGACAATTATCAGGAAGTGAATGTGCAGAATCAGTTGATCAATGCCCCGGCCAGCGTGCTGGCACCGAGCGATGTGGACATCCCGCTGCAACTGAAAAACCTCACCCCAGACCAGTTAGGATTTGTGCGTATCCACGACATCCAGCCTGTTACGCAATAAACCTCCTTGCGGAACGTTTTGTGCGTTCCGCAACATCCCTCCGCCTCTTTTTGTGACTCCACTGACATCCACGTCAGTTTTTGTCAACGTTGGCAATCAGCATGAAAGTCAGTACAATCGCCGCGCTAAAATACGCAAACGTGAACGCAATCGATTACGTGAATGATAGAACTGTGAAACAAGACATATTTTTGTGAGCAATGATTTCTATAATAGGCTCCCAGAAACATGAATTATTCAGAAACGCTATTTGCGCCTTTTTCACTCCCGTCAGGGATTTCAAACAGTGGCATACAATATGAAAAAAACATTACTTGCAGCCGGTGCCGTGCTCGCGCTCTCCTCGACATTCACCGCAAATGCTGCGGAAAATGACAAACCGCAGTATCTTTCAGACTGGTGGCACCAGAGCGTCAACGTCGTCGGTAGCTATCACACCCGTTTCGGACCGCAGCTCCGTAACGATACCTACCTGGAATATGAAGCTTTCGCGAAAAAAGACTGGTTTGACTTCTATGGCTACATGGATGCGCCGGTTTTCTTCGGTGGTAACACCGACGCGAAAGGGATCTGGAACCACGGTTCTCCGCTGTTTATGGAAATCGAACCGCGTTTCTCCATCGACAAACTGACCGGCACTGACCTGAGCTTCGGTCCGTTTAAAGAGTGGTACTTCGCCAATAACTACATCTACGACATGGGTCGTAACAAAGATGGCCGTCAGAGCACCTGGTACATGGGTCTGGGTACCGATATTGATACTGGCCTGCCGATGAGTTTGTCTCTGAACGTATATGCGAAATATCAGTGGCAGAACTATGGCGCCGCTAACGAAAACGAGTGGGACGGCTACCGTTTCAAAGTGAAATACTTTGTTCCGATTACCGAACTGTGGGGCGGTAACCTGAGCTATATCGGTTTCACCAACTTTGACTGGGGTTCCGATCTGGGCGACAACGACTTCTCCGATCTGAACGGCAACAAAGCGCGTACCAACGATTCCATCGCCTCCAGCCATATTCTGGCGCTGAACTACGACCACTGGCACTATTCAGTCGTAGCGCGTTACTGGCACAACGGGGGTCAGTGGAACGACGACGCAGAGCTGAACTTCGGCAAAGGTAACTTCAACGTGAAATCTACCGGCTGGGGTGGCTATCTGGTTGTCGGCTACAACTTCTGATAACATTCCTTTCCTGCAAAAGCCAGCCAGAGCGCTGGCTTTTTTATGCGTGCGTTTCGTCGCGGATCTTACGTAAAAAATCACTCAGCGATCGATCGGCACACTCGCTAAATCGCCTGTCGAGCGGCGTGATGCTTAAACAGCGATCGACACGAAAACAGCGATAGTCCTCGCGCCGTTCGCACCAGGCTACCAGCAGCCAGAACTCTCCCTGGAAAAAAATCCCTAACGGCTGCACGTCCCGCCAGGTGAGCTGCCCCGCCTCATCACGATAATGTAACGCCAGTACCTGTTGCGTGCTCACCGCCCGGTGGATCATATCGAACGCGCTGCGTGAATGCTGTTGCCTGCCAAAATCCGGCGCGAAGATACGTGCCTGCTCGGCTTTACGTCGGCTTTCTTCCGGTAATATCGCCAGCACCTTTTCCTGCGCCGACTCCAGTTCTCTGGAGAGCAGATCACCGCCCCAGGTGTGCAGCAGACGAATGGCGGCAATCAGCGCTTCCGATTCCCGGTGCGTTAGCATCAGCGGCGGGAGATCAAACCCCGCCATCAGCCGATAGCCGCTTCCCGCCTCCCCTTCGACCGGCACGCCGGAGAGCGAAAGGTCACGGATATCACGATAGATCGTCCGCTCTGACACCTCAAGCCGTTCCGCCAGCAGCGCTGCCGTTGTCAGCCGCCTGCCACGCAGGATCTGGACTATCTGAAATAAACGGTCAGCGCGACGGGTCATAGTTGCTCTCTGTGATTAAGCCGGTTGATGTAACCCCACACGATTGCCTTCGCTGTCAGTAAACAGCGCGATGGTACCAATCTCTTTACCGAGATCGAGCGGACCAAAAACGCAGTTGCCACCGGCACTGGCGACGCGATCCAGCGTGGCGCTGAGATCGTCCGTATGCAGATAAATAATGGCGCCCTGTAATGAAGGCGCGATGCCATCAAACTTCGCCAACGCCCCACCGGCGGCCGGTTCGTCATACGGGAAAACCGCCAGATCGGCAAAATCCATTTTTTCACGACGCAGCGACAGCCCCATGACCGGCTCATAAAACGCAATCGCGCGTTCCATATCCGTTACGGGAATTTCAAACCAGTTAATAATGCTTTTCATCGTTCCTCCTGCCTGTGTGGGTAAGTTCAGGAAGAGGATAAAACAGGGCTCCTGACAGCATAGTGTCAGGAGTGATTGCAGGACAAGAGAAAGGAAGAAAAGAAAAATCCCGATCGAATGACCGGGATTTCTGAGCGTGAACTGAAAATCGGGTTACGGCAGAATTGACGGCTGATCCGCCCCTTCTTTCTCGACTTTCTGTTGCAGCATATGCTCGCGCTTCATACCAAGTTTCAACGCCAGCGCCGATGCCACGTAAATGGACGATGTCGTACCGATGGACACCCCGATAAGCATAGTCAGCGAGAAGCCTTCCAGCACCGGACCACCAAACAGGAACAGCATCAGGATAACCATTAACGTCGTACCGGAGGTAATCAACGTACGGTGCAGCGTCTGGGTCAGTGACACGTTAAAGATTTCGTAAGGCGTCCCGCGACGAATTTTGCGGAAGTTTTCACGAATACGGTCAGACACCACGATGCTGTCGTTAAGCGAGTAACCGATAACGGACATCAGCGATGCCACGATAGTCAGGTCGATCTCGATATGGAATAACGACAGGATCCCCAGCGTAATGATGACGTCGTGCGCCAGCGCGATAACCACGCCCGCCGCCAGTCGCCATTCGAAACGGATACCAACGTAAACCAGGATGGAGATCAGCGCTGCCAGCAGCGCCATCGCACCGGTTTGCGCCAGATCGGCACCTACGCTCGGTCCGACGAATTCAATACGCTTCACCGCTGCGTTCTGGTTGGTGGATTCATTAATCACACTCAACACTTTGCTGCCCAGCACCTGGCCGCCGTTGGCCCCTTCGGTCGGCGGCATACGGACCATGATGTCGTGACTGCTGCCGAAGTTCTGTAAAAGCGGATCAACAAAGCCCGCTTTTTCCAGCGCGTCGCGCATCACGTCCATCTCAGCCGGTTTTTCCAGCGTGATTTCAATCACCGTACCACCGGTGAAATCGAGACCCCAGTTAAAGCCGCGCACGCCCATCACGATGATGGCCAATACCAGCAACAGGCCTGAGATGCCGAAAGCCCAGTAGTCCCAGCGCATAAAGTCCCAGACTTTACGGCCGTGGTTCAATTGTTCAACAGTATATTCCTGTGCCACTTCGCACTCCTCAGATTGACAGCTTTTTGACGCGCTTGCCGCCATACAACAGGTTTACGATGGCACGAGTACCGACGATCGCGGTAAACATCGACGTCGCCACACCGATACCGGTAGTAATCGCGAACCCTTTAATTGCCCCGGTACCCACTGCGTACAGGATGATGACTTTAATCAGCGTGGTGATGTTCGCATCGAAGATAGAACTGAATGCGCCACGATAACCTTCATCAATTGCCTGTTGAACAGTACGTCCGTTGCTCAACTCTTCTTTAATACGTTCGTTGATCAGTACGTTCGCATCGACCGCCACCGCAAGGGTTAAGACGATACCCGCGATACCTGGCATACTCAGCGTTGCGCCTGGCAACAGCGACATAATGCCGACGATTAAGATCAAGTTGGCAATCAGAGCACTGGTCGCAATCAGACCAAACTTCTTATAGAAGATGATCATGAACAGAATAGAAACCAGCAGACCGGCAAGGCAAGCCTCCAGCCCCTGTTCAATGTTCTGCATACCCAGGGTTGGGCCAATGGTACGTTCTTCAACAATCTGAATCGGCGCGATCAACGCACCGGCACGCAGCAGCAGTGACAGCTGACGGGCTTCGTTCGGGTTGTTGATGCCGGTGATACGGAAGCTGTTACCCAGACGAGACTGGATGTTGGCGATGTTAATCACCTCTTCCTGTTTCACCAGAACCGCACGACCATTTGCATCTTTCTTACCGCTGTCTTTGTACTCCACAAACAGGGTTGCCATCGGTTTGCCGATGTTGTCCTTAGTGAAGTTAGACATGATGTTACCACCAGCGCTATCGAGCGAGATGTTAACCTGCGGTTGGTTGTATTCGTCCTGGCTGGAAGTGGAGTCGGTGATATGGTCACCGGTCAGAATTACGCGTTTGTACAGCACAACTGGCTGACCTTCGCGGGTCTGTTTCACTTCAGAGTCGCCCGGTACGCGACCGGATGCCGCAGCGGCCTGGTCAACGTTGGTGTTTACCAGACGGAATTCCAGCGTTGCCGTCGCACCCAGAATCTCTTTCGCACGCGCAGTGTCCTGAATACCTGGCAGTTCAACAACGATACGGTCAGCACCCTGACGCTGAACCACCGGCTCCGCCACGCCAAGTTGGTTTACACGGTTACGCAGGATATTAATGTTCTGCTGCACCGCATATTCACGCGCTTCACTCAGACGAGCATCGCTCATTACCGCACGCAGCTGGTTGCTGCCCTGGCTGCTAATCACCAGGTCCGGATGGCGCTTGCTCAGATACGCAATGGCTTCATCACGAGCTTTAGCATCGCGGAAAGTGATGCTCAGGCCGTAGTTGTTTTCTTTACGAACAGTGGTATACGGGATGCCCTTTTCGCGCAGGTCACTGCGTAGGCTATCGATATTTTGTTCCTGGAGTTTGCCAAGCGCGGTGTCCATATCCACTTCCATCAGGAAGTGAACGCCGCCACGCAGGTCAAGGCCGAGCTTCATCGGCTCAGCGTGAATAGCTGCCAGCCAGCGCGGCGTTGCCGGGGCAAGGTTAAGCGCCACGACGTATTTGTCACCCATAACGCCCATTAATGCTTCACGAGCGCGCAACTGGGTGTCAGTGGAGTCGAAGCGCGCAAGAATAGCGCCCTCTTCCAGTGCCACAGACTTAGCAGTTATTTTTTCTTCTTGTAACGTTTTCTGGACCTGGATCAGCGTTTGCTCACTGGCGGCGACTCCGCGCGCACCAGTGATCTGAACAGCCGGATCCTCACCAAACAGGTTGGGAAGCGCATACAGCAGACCGATGACAATCACCACGATCAGCATGACGTACTTCCACAAAGGATAACGGTTTAACACGGCAATTCCCTTAGGGAAAAATTTTAATTACAGCGCCTTCATGGTGCCTTTCGGCAGGACGGCAGCTACGAAGTCACGTTTAATAACTACTTCAGTGGTGTCATTCAGCGCGATAGCAATGTAGCCGTTTTCCGCTACTTTGGTTACGCGACCAACCAGGCCACCGTTCGTCAGAACTTCATCACCTTTGGCAATGGAGTCCATCAGCTTTTTGTGTTCTTTGGTGCGCTTCTGCTGTGGACGCAGGATCATGAAATAGAAAATCAGACCGAATACCACCAGCATCAAAATCAAAGACATCGGGCTACCTTGCGCCGGTGCACCCGTTGCCGCTACCGCATCAGAAATAAAAAAGCTCATTAAATTTCCCTCATTATTAATATTAATCAACGTTCAAAGGTGGTACTTCTCGCCCCTGACGCTGGTAAAAATCAGTTACGAAGCTCTCTAATTTACCCTCTTCAATAGCCTTGCGTAAACCCGCCATCAAACGCTGGTAGTAACGCAGGTTATGAATCGTATTGAGTCGCGCGCCCAATATTTCGTTGCAACGATCAAGATGATGCAAGTAGGCACGTGAATAATTGCGACAGGTGTAGCAATCACACTCAGCATCGAGTGGGCTGGTATCGCTCTTATGCTTCGCATTGCGAATTTTCACCACGCCATCGGTCACGAACAGGTGACCATTACGCGCATTGCGGGTTGGCATCACGCAGTCAAACATATCGATACCGCGACGCACGCCTTCAACCAGATCTTCAGGTTTACCGACGCCCATCAGGTACCGCGGTTTATCTGCCGGAATTTGCGGGCAAACATGCTCAAGGATGCGATGCATATCTTCCTTCGGCTCACCCACAGCCAGACCGCCGACAGCGTAGCCATCAAAGCCAATCTCTACCAGACCTTTCACAGAGATATCACGTAAATCTTCGTAAACACTGCCCTGAATGATGCCAAAAAGCGCATTTTTGTTGCCCAGACCATCAAAACGGTCGCGGCTACGCTTCGCCCAACGCAGTGACATCTCCATCGATCGTTTAGCATAGTCCCAGTCCGCCGGGTACGGCGTGCATTCGTCAAAAATCATGACAATATCGGAACCGAGATCGTACTGAATCTCCATCGACTTTTCTGGATCAAGGAAAATCGGATCGCCGTTGATCGGATTGCGGAAGTGTACGCCCTGTTCGGTGATCTTACGGATATCACCCAGGCTGAAAACCTGGAAACCGCCGGAGTCCGTCAGAATCGGGCCTTTCCACTGCATGAAATCATGCAGGTCGCCATGCAGCTTCATGATCTCCTGGCCTGGACGCAGCCAGAGATGGAAGGTATTACCAAGGATAATCTGCGCGCCAGTGGCTTCAACTTCTTCCGGCGTCATGCCTTTAACAGTGCCGTAGGTCCCCACCGGCATAAAAGCAGGCGTTTCCACAACGCCACGATCAAACACCAGGCGGCCACGGCGGGCGCGTCCGTCGGTGGTATCCAGTTCGAATTTCATTTTTTCTCCAGTACGTCAGAAAAACAGTCCAACGTGTCAACCTGCGCCGCGGATTTACTCCCCGACGCGCTCAGAAATAGCCTGCGGATTGTACGTGATAAACATCGCGTCCCCGTAGCTAAAAAAGCGATAATGTTGTTCTACCGCAGCCTTGTATGCATTCATCGTGTGCTGATAACCGGCAAATGCCGAGACCAGCATAATCAATGTCGATTCAGGCAGATGGAAGTTAGTCACCAGCGCATCAATCACTTTGTATTGATAACCTGGATAGATGAAAATTTGTGTGTCGCCAAAGAACGGTTCAATAAGCGCGTTCTTCGCCGCCTGCGCCGCGCTCTCCAGAGAACGCACTGAGGTCGTGCCAACCGCAATCACCCGGTTGCCGCGCGTTTTCGCCGCCAGCACCGCGTCCACCACCTCTTGCGGCACTTCCGCATATTCGGAGTGCATGATGTGATCTTCAATGGTGTCCACACGCACCGGCTGGAATGTCCCCGCGCCGACGTGCAGCGTTACAAACGCCATCTCGACACCTTTCTCGCGCAGTTTTTCCAGCAGCGGTTCGTCAAAGTGCAGCCCCGCGGTCGGCGCGGCAACGGCACCGGGCTTTTCGCTGTATACCGTCTGGTAAAGCTCGCGATCGGCTTCTTCATCCGGGCGCTCAATGTACGGCGGCAGCGGCATATGGCCGATGGCGTTCAGGATATCGAGCACCGTGCGCGCGTCATCAAACTCCACCTCGAACAGCGCGTCGTGGCGCGCGGTCATGGTCGCTTTGATGCTCTCATCATCGCCCAGCAGCAGCTCCGCACCCGGTTTCGGCGCCTTAGAAGCGCGAATATGTGCCAGAATACGTTTATCATCGAGCATACGTTCGACCAGCACTTCAATCTTACCGCCGCTGGCTTTACGGCCAAACAGACGCGCCGGGATCACGCGGGTATTATTAAACACCAGCAGATCGCCTGGGTTGAGCTTGTCGAGCAAATCGGTGAACGTGCCGTGCGTCAGCTCGCCCGTTGGCCCATCCAGTGACAGTAAGCGACAGCTGCTGCGCTCAGGCATGGGATAGTGAGCAATCAGGGATTCAGGTAGTTCAAAGGAGAAATCGGCGACGCGCATGACGTATACTCGTGACTTAAAAACAGGCGGCATAGTCTAGTGCTCACACCCTCTTGCTGCAACAACTAGCCGCTTCTGGAAAAATAAAACGCATGAATTTTCTCGCTCATCTGCATCTCGCTCATCTCGCTGACAGCTCTCTTTCCGGCAATTTGCTGGCCGATTTTGTGCGCGGCAACCCCGCAGAGGACTATTGCCCGGAGGTTGTCGACGGTATTTTTATGCATCGCCGCATCGATGTGCTAACCGATAACCTGCCCGAGGTAACGGAGGCCAAAACGTGGTTTCGCCCAGAAACGCGCCGTGTTGCGCCGATCACGCTCGACGTGATGTGGGATCATTTCCTGTCGCGCCACTGGTCACAGCTGTCCCCGGACATGCCGCTACCGGTGTTCGTGCGCTATGCCCATCAGCAGGTGTCGGTTATTCTGCCCGATTCGCCGCCGCGTTTTGTCAATCTGAACAACTATCTGTGGTCGGAAAAGTGGCTGGAGCGTTATCGCGATATGGATTTTATTCAGAATGTGTTGAACGGAATGGCGAGTCGCCGACCGCGTCTGGATGCGCTTCGCGATTCCTGGTATGACCTGGACAACCATTATGATGCCCTGGAAGCGCGCTTCTGGCGGTTTTATCCACGCATGATGGAACAAGCCAGGCAGAAAACGCTCTGATACCCGTAGTTCAGTCGACCGGATAAGGCAAAGCCCCCTCCCGGCGATTTGCCCGGTGGCGCTTTCGCTTACCGGATCCCCTGAGAATATTGATAGGTAAAAGCTCACTGAACGATTGCCAGTGCCTCTTTGTCTTATTCGCCTTCACCTTCTATACTGGCCCGCGTTGCGTTCCAAAAACCCTTAACTTTGCAGGAGAATAATATGGTACTGGTGACTCGTCAGGCTCCGGATTTCACAGCAGCTGCGGTACTCGGTAGCGGTGAGATTGTTGAGAACTTCAATTTCAAACAGCACACCAACGGCAAAACGACCGTTCTGTTCTTCTGGCCAATGGATTTCACCTTCGTTTGCCCGTCTGAACTGATCGCGTTCGACAAACGTTATGAAGAATTCCAGAAGCGCGGCGTTGAAGTGGTTGGCGTTTCTTTTGACTCTGAATTCGTCCACAACGCATGGCGTAACACCCCTGTCGACAAAGGCGGCATCGGTGCAGTGAAATACGCAATGGTTGCTGACGTTAAGCGTGAAATCCAGAAAGCCTATGGCATCGAACATCCGGAAGCGGGCGTTGCGCTGCGTGGTTCTTTCCTGATCGACGCAAATGGCGTGGTTCGCCACCAGGTGGTTAACGACCTGCCGCTGGGTCGTAACATCGACGAAATGCTGCGTATGGTTGACGCGCTGCAGTTCCACGAAGAGCACGGTGAAGTTTGCCCGGCACAGTGGGAAAAAGGCAAAGAAGGTATGAACGCCTCTCCGGACGGCGTTGCAAAATACCTGACCGAAAACGTCTCCAGCCTGTAATCGGCATGAATTAACGAAAAGGCTCGCTACGGCGAGCCTTTTTTGTTTCTGACCGCCTGGCCCTACCATCACGCAACACCTTTTTAACGCATCGCCATACAAATATTGATGTCATCAATGAGTAGGATCGCCCTCGAGCCTGATTTTTGCCAACTCGTTCAAACTTTGTGAAAAAAACGCCCCATTATTTGTGATAAAAATCGCATTTCTTCATTTTAAATTCAGACATTTGACTGCTTATCTTTCCTTTCCATTTCTTCCACGCCAAAAAGGCAAACTCTAACGCATTGATATAAAACAAAATAAAAAATAAAACGTTTGTCGACAAAATAACGCCAACATTCCCCTGATGTGATCGGCTTCAACATTTAAAAATCCATATGTGATCTGTCCCATAATTTTTGTTGCTATATTTGGCCATGATCATGTTCAGGAATATGAACGCATTAAGGATCGGATGATGGACATTATTTTTAACCCTGGACTGATTACGCTTAAGCAGAATATTTCCAGCCCCGAGCAAGCTATCGAACTGGCTGGCTCGTTACTGGTCCGACAAAATATTTGTCGCCCGGAATATGTCAGTGAAATGGTTAAGGTCTACCGGGATTTCGGCTCCGCTATTGTTATCGACTATGGCCTGGCGATGCCCCATGCCCGGCCAGAAAAAGGCGCATTGCTGACCGGATTTTCTTTAGTCACCAGTCAACAACCAATTGCCTTTGGCCATGAGGAATTTGATCCGGTTAACGTCATCATCGCCATTGCAGGCGCGGATGCCGATAGCCATATCAAAATGATCCAGCTGATCGCCTCATTGATTGAGTCCGATATCGTGACCTTTCTTCAGCAGGAAAATGACATTCATTCAGTATTACATTTCATCCAAAAACAAATGGAGTAGTCATTATGTTAGTTATCAGAACGGTTTGTGGTAACGGTATTGGCAGTTCATTAATGGCTGCGAATAATGTCAAAAAAATATGTGATGAATTAGGCATCAAAGCCGACGTTGCTTCCGTTGATTTCGCTAATGCCGTAGGAGAAAAAGCCGATCTTTATGTCACGATTAAAGAGCTGGCAAACCAGTTTCCTGCGCATTGTAACGTCGCCATTATTCGCAGCTACGTGCATAAAGCGAAAATTGCTGAAGATATTACCGAAGCACTTACCAAAATTGCTGCAACTCACTCTTAATCATTATTGAGGGAACGATCATGCAGGCTATTCTTAGTTTCTTATCAGAAATATTTAGCCAACCCGCATTCCTGATGGGGATTATCGCCTTTGTCGGTTTAGTGGCGCTGCGCTCTCCTGGGAATAAATTGCTCACCGGTACCTTAAAACCTATTTTAGGGTATTTAATGTTAAGCGCAGGTGCTGGCGTTATCGTTGCCAACCTGAACCCGCTTGGTGGAATTATCGAAGCCGGATTTAATATTCGCGGCGTAATCCCTAACAACGAGGCCATTGTTTCCGTCGCACAGAAGGTGCTGGGTGTGGAAACCATGAGTATTTTGCTGTTAGGTTTTATTTTTAACCTCATTATTGCTCGCTGTACCAAGTACAAATATATCTTTCTGACCGGCCACCACTCGTTCTTTCTGGCGTGCCTGTTTTCGGCGGTTCTCCAGGCCGCGGAATTCCGCGGCTGGATGTTGGTTTTAATTGGCGGATTCTTGCTCGGCTCATGGTCGGCCATTTCTCCGGCAATCGGCCAGCGTTATACCAAACAGGTGACCGAAGACGGCGGTATCGCGATGGGACACTTTGGCTCCCTGGGCTATTACATCTCAGCCTGGATCGCCACCAAAACCGGTAACCCGGCAAATTCATTCGCCGATACTGAAATCTCAGAAAAGTGGGGTTTTCTGCGCGATACCACGGTCACAACCGGGATTGTGATGTTCATTATCTACTTTGTATGCAGCGCCGTCGCTGGCACTGAATATCTCCGTACGATAACGGATCAGAACATGTTGATCTTCTCTATTCTTACCGGTCTGCAGTTTGCGGTTGGCGTCGCCATCGTCTACAACGGCGTGCGGCTGATCCTCGGCGATCTGGTTCCGGCATTCCAGGGGATTAGCCAGAAGCTGATTCCTGACTCGATCCCTGCTGTTGACTGCGCGGTCTTCTTCACCTTCAGCCCAACGGCAGTCGTCGTAGGCTTTATCAGCTCATTTGTTGGCGGTCTGGTCGGTATGCTCATGTTGGGCGGACTGGGAATGGCGCTGATTATTCCGGGCATGGTACCGCACTTCTTCTGTGGCGGGACTTCCGGGGTATTCGCCGACAAGCTTGGCGGTAAACGCGGCTGCATCATCGCCTCCTTTATCGGCGGCATATTCCTTGCTTTCCTGCCAGCCATGCTGCTTCCGGCATTGGGGAACCTGGGCTTTGAAAACAGCACCTTCGCTGACTTCGATTTCGCAGTGTGGGGAATTATTATCGGTAACGCCTTCACCCAGTTTGGTCAGATCACTATCTATCTGATTTGTCTGGCACTTATCGTCGCGCTGCTGGTGCCATTCTGCTTCCGTTCGGTTCGCGTAGTCGGTGACACGCTCAGCTATGAGGAGCTCACTGCGGATAAGAAAAATGAATAAGCCGTTTCATTTTTCCCTGCGGGAAGGGATGTCTTCCCGCAGCTGACAAAATAATCAGGAGTTGTTATGGCTATCTTGTCCATCGGGTTTTCATGTTTTGATCAGTTTTTCTTTTTGAACGAATGGCCGCAGGAAAATACCAAAAATTTCTGCCATGACTTTATTGAAAGTGGCGGCGGCCCGGCAGCAAATGCGGCGTGGTTGCTGGGATTATGGGGTGAAGATGTTTATTACGTTGGCCATCTGAACCAGGACCTTTACGGTCAACGTATTATTGATGAGTTTGCCCATGCGGGCGTCGATACCAGTCAGGTCGTGTTCTCTGATGAAATGATCACACCGCTGGCATCGGTGCTGGTAAACCGCTTAACGGGGTCGCGGACGATAATTACCCGTAAAATGCAAACGCCACCTTCGCTGACTTATGACCAGAAGCTCAAGCTTGATGATTTGGCTGAACGGTTGATTGCGTCAGACGAGCCCGTAACGCTATTAATTGATGGTCATGAAGCCGAAATCAGTGAATATTTAATTAAGAAACTGCCATCGGCACGGGTGGTCATGGACGGCGGTTCATTACGTGACAGTAATATTAAACTAGCGGCCTGGACCGATTATTTTGTGGTCAGCGAGCATTTTGCCCGTGACTATATGGGATATCGAGCCCTGAGTACCGAAGCGGAAATTAAAGCAGCGCTAATTGAGTTAAATAAAATTTGCCGTGGGGAAGCCTTTATTACCCTCGGGGAAAAAGGCTGCGCGCTATTAAAAAATGGTATGCTGCAAATTGTGCCTGCCTGGCTGTGCAATGCCGTTGACACCACTGGCGCAGGAGATGTATTCCACGGTGCCTTTACTTACGGCGTTCATTATTCATGGCATATTGATAATATCATTTTATTTGCCAGCCTGACTGCCGCCATTTCCATAGAGAAAAAAGGTGTCCGCGAATCTATGCCGGACCTTGCCGTTGTCCACAACTCGTTAAATAGCTACGAAAGAAACTTAAAGCAATATTTTGGCGAGTAATTGCTTTTAATGAATATCAAGAGGTGATTATGTTAGTTTCTATGAAGGACATGCTTCAGCATGCCCTACGGGACGGTTATGCCGTAGGACAATTCAATATCAATAATCTGGAATGGGTCGGTGCGGTATTAAGCACCGGACAACAGCTACGCTCTCCGGTTATTTTAGGCGTTTCCGGCGGTACAGTTAAACATATGCTGGGATTAAAATGTATTCATGACATCGTGGTGAATGCGATGGATTATTTAAACATTGATATTCCGGTCGCACTGCACCTGGATCATGGGACCACCCGTGAAGCCTGCGAAGCGGCTATCGACGCCGGATTCAGTTCTATTATGTTTGATGGTTCGCACCTGCCGTTTAACGAGAACCTGGCCATTACCCGTCGTCTGGTTGAACTGGCCCACAGCAAAGGCATTTCGGTTGAGGCTGAACTGGGCACCATCGCCGGCAGTGAAGATGGTATTGTCAATTCCGAGGTTATCTACGCCAACCCACAGGAGTGCTATACCCTGGTCAAAGAAACCCAGGTCGATTGCCTGGCGGCAGCGCTGGGTTCAACCCATGGACTGTATAAAGGCAAAGCTAAACTAGGGTTTACGGAGATGAAAACCATTTCCGAGTTGGTGAAAGTCCCCCTGGTATTGCACGGCGGCACCGGTATTGCAGACGATGATATGCGTAAAGCCATTGCCTGCGGGACGGCAAAAATTAACGTCAATACCGAAAACATGTACGCCTGGTGCCAGGAAGTGAAAGCGATATTTGCTGCCGATACCGGTCACGACGTCAATGACCCGCGGAAAGTGATCAATCAGGGGCTAAAACCGGTACGCGAGATGATTGCGCGGCGCATCGAACTGTTTGGCTCGCAAAACCGCTATTAGAAACGTTTGGCCTCATCGTGTGACGCCATCTCAGGGAAAACCCGCCGCCGGTCAACGCCGGGGCGGGCGATATCGTGCTGACGGCGAGCCTTTTTATCGCTTACTGCGTCCCATCCTTTTTGACTTCCCGCCAGATACGCCAGGCCATTAGCGCCAGAATGGCAACACCCAGTATCAGCGCCACCCACACCAGCACCGTTTTCCACTGGCTTTGTTGCTCGGCAGCCGATGTTGCCGTCAGTCGCGCCTCGCCGCCGAGGGCGACCTCATTCTGCGGCGTGGCTCGTGGCAGAGAGTCCACCTCCTGCGTTTTACGCAGCGACACTGGAATCAACAGATCAAGACCGATATCCGCTTTTTGCGCCGCCCGGTTGCCCCAGGCCAGCATGTAAGGCCCTTTTCCCTGAGTATTAAACACCAGTTGATAGCTGTCGCGCGCGCCGCTCAGCGCAGGCAGTCTCTCCGGCAAGCGAGCGTTAATGGTCGTCATCCGAACGGCGTCAACCAGCCCACCGGAAAGACGAATATCCTCCGAACGCTTGCCGTTCAGGCGATAAAGCACGGTTTTCGTCAGTGGCTGCCAGGGCGCTTTTTCAGCGCTACGCCACGCCAGCTCTACCGGTAAAACGCCTTCATCATCCAGAACGATGCTGAGCGAAGTCAGAGGCTGCGGCTGTGTCCAGCGCCAGATCGCTTCGTCATTGGACACCTTTTCCTCTTGCGCGCCGATCTCGATTCGTGCGGATTCCGGCGCGCTGTTTTCGGCAATGGCGGTGACGCTGTTTAACGTCAGCGCCGGGCTTTGCGAATCGAGGATCACCAGCAGATAACGATTCCCATCGGCAGAAAGTCTCAGACTGGCGCTGATGGTATCCATTTTCAGCCGATCGTTATCACGCGTCAGCGCCAGCAGCGGCGCCTCTTCCTGTACGGACCGCCAGTAGCGTAAATCACGACTGGCATAGACCGACGCTTTCCCCTGCCAGTTGCCCGTCGGGGTCTCCCAGTTCAGACGCAGTTGCTCCAGGAAAAAGTCGTCTTTCATCTCCTCCGGCAGCATCAGTAAATAGCTCTGTCCAACCGTTTTAACGTCATCACTTTCCAGATGAATTTCAATGCCGGTCTTCGAGCGTAAGACAAAAGATTCCCCGCTACGTCTCCCCTCCTCACGCGGCGGGACGGGCGACATATCCAGCGGGAAGAGTCTCAGCGTGACCGTTTGCGGTGTAACGGGTTGGGTTTTCTGCGCCACCAGCGTAAACGGCACCGTCTCCCCCGCATGATTAAAAACGCGGACGTCGCGCAAATCTGGCCAGGCGGTCCCCAGGTACACCGCCTGCGGGAGCGACACGCGATACCACGGCGATGTGCCGAGCGTTTCCAGCATAACGCCCGTCGCGTAATCCCTCGGTGACTCCTTCACGTCATCACTGCCGATGGCGGTGCCTGCCACGCCCAGTAGCACACTACATAATACCGCTTTCATCCATTTCATTTTTCTTCTCCAGCTTTGGGCGGTAACGGTGAAAAATACCCGACAATGAGCACCAGTATAGCCACACCGATAAACGCAACCGCACGCGCCAGGCCGCCGCCACGCGCGCTGTCCACCAACATCAGTTTCACAATCACAATCCCTAACAATGCCGCCCCGCACAGCCATTCCCGGCGTGAACGATAGCGAGTCGCGCGCAGCATCACCACCAGCGCCACCAGCATCCAGAACAGCGCAAAACAGGTCTGAATCAGCCGCGAATGCCACAGCGCTTCCATGTTCCACGCCACATCGCCATACCAGGCCAACGCGCGCAACAGCATACCGTTCAGCCACCAGAAGCCAAGTGCGGCCAGGGCAACCACTGGCCACGGACGACATACCGACACCTGCACCGGGAAAAAGCGCAGGCAGGCGCGATAAAACACGATCAATCCCAGTAATGCAAAAGCCGCCCCTTCTTCCAGCGGATTGAGCAGCGGTAGCCAGGTCTGACGGTAGACTACGCCGTCCTGCAAATTGGTCAGCACTAACAGCCCGACCAATGCCGCCGCGACGGGAATCAGCGCCTGACAGGCATACAGCGCGGGCCAGACCTGGAACGGCCAGAACTGACGACGAACGGCCATTGCGACGAGGAAAATCAGCGCACCGCCTGCCGCCATTGCCACACCGCTGCCCCAGGCCGCCATGCCCCACGGCAGGTCGCGGGCAAACCAGAACAGTTCCGCCGCCAGCGCCAACAGAATCATCCAGAAGAACGAGAGATGCGCCAGCCTGGAAAGACGCGGCGGCAACGCCTCAGCATCACGCCAGAGCAACGCCACCGCCGCCGGCAATGCCAGACACCAGGCCAGATTCTGCCAGCCTGCGGCAAAAATCTGCTGCTGAGAAATCTGAAACAGCAGCGCCACCAGCATCATCGGCCACAGCAACCATTTGCAGGCATCCAGCGCCTGCCACGTCAGGCGTGCGGCGGCAAATCGCCAGCCCCAGACCGACACGGCCATCAGCGCCAGCACGCCCGCCATCACCTGCGAATCGGAGGTCAACTGCCACTGCGCCGCGCCCGCGAGCGCCACAATCCAGAATATCACCCCGCCCGCCAGCAGTCCCATGCTGCCGCGCAGATGAATCTTGCGCCACAGCCACGCCCCTGCCAGCCAGCAAACGCTAAGGACGGCAAAGATCAGCATCAGCGAAAGCGCAGTGGTGCCGTTCGCCTGCGCCCACAGCGCGCTGCCGAGCGCCAGCACCAGCAGTGCGGTACCGCTGTAACTCATGCGTCGCTGCTGCTGTTGTACTCCCAGCCACAGGATCCCCACCCCTTCCAGCGCCCAGGCCATGGCCGTCCACTGCGCCGACAGCGCCAGCGGTATCGCAAGAGTGGTAAACGCGCCGCCCAGCGCCAGTGCCGCCAGCACCAGCGGTCGGCCCAACGACGGGTAGCGACGTAATGCCAGCCAGGCCAGCACCAGATAAAAACCGCCGTAGCCCAACGCGCTGAGCGCCGGACCATATTCCCAGTGGCGGATAATGGCGTACTGCATGCCAAAACCGATCAGCGGCGGCGCAAACAACAAAACGCCATCAATAATCTGCTTGCCCTTCGTCTGCGCTCGCAGCGACAGCGCCACGCTCAGCACGCCAAAAAGCAGAATGTTGGCTATCAGGAACAATTGGCAGTTCAGGTAATACGCTGGCTGATAGTCATCCAGCCCCCAGAGGCCGCCAACGCCAAAGGTAAAAAGCAGGCCGAGCAGATTAAGCTCGCGCCAGTGTTGCCAGGCGCTGATCGCCAGAATGCCGACAGAAAGCAGCAAATAGAAAGAGAACAGCGCGACATAGTTACCGCTTCCCGTCGAAAGCAGCAGTGGGGCAAGATAGCCACCGAGGCTTGCCAGCATCGCCAGACTGAGCGCTTTTTGCAGAATCGCCAGTCCTACGCTTGCTGCGCAGATAACCACCAGCAGCACAAAGGCCAGCGTCATCGGCAGCATTTGCCAGAGGCGAAACGCGCCAAAGACGGTGAGATAGAGCGCACCTGTCGCCCCACCCTGCAAAATGAGAGCATAGATCGGCTGTTTATGCCGCAGACGCCAGCCTATAGCCAGCAGGACAATCGCAAACAGCGCCGCCGCAACCAGACGCAGTTCAAGCGGGAACAGGGAGTGCTCGACCGTATAGCGCAACAGGAAAGAGAGACCGAGGAAGAGAAGCAGGATCCCCAGCTTAGCCAGCGGATTGCCCTGCATAAACCAGCGCACCAGCGATGACATCACACCGCCAAAGGCGGAGGGTTGCGCGGCGGCAACAGGGACGTCTCTTTCGACGATTTTCTCGGCGCTTGCCGTGTTCTGCGGCGTATGCGAGCGCCAGGGGTTGACGTGAGCCGGTTTGGGTTCAGGTTCAGGTTCTGGCGCCGCCACCGGAATCGGGTCTGGGTCGCGCTCCATAACCGTCTCCGCAGGCTGAACCGGTGCCGCTGCCGCTGGTGTTATCGCAGGGGCAACAACGCCACGTTGTTCAAGCTCCTCCACCCGACGGCGTAAGCGGGCAAGCTCATCACGCGTCGTTGAACTTCGGCTGATGGCGACAATCGCCAGAACAGGCACCACGACCAGTGCGAAGAACAGAATGATGCAGCCGAGGATTAAAAGGTCGTCCATGTATTCACCTTCACTGTACGGGATCGACTAAGATTGACACAAATTGTTGCATTCGCGCTATCTCTGAAGGTGAAAATGCCGGATATGCCGTTAACGACACATCCGGCTGGCGCGTTAAAATGCGAAGCACGAACAGCCGAGCGCGCCCCAGAAGGCCCGATCGTCAGACACCGGGATCCCCGACTGGCGGGCAATATCATGCTGATGACCGTGTACGCCGCAGCTCCCGCAGCACTGGTGCATCTGCACCACGGCGCCTGCTTTCGCGGCGGCTGGCGGCGCCGCGCGATAGTGCCCCGGCACATTCACCACCGGAGACCAGTCCGGGACGACCGGGATCGCTGGCGGCGCGAGCGGAGTAAACGGTCCGGCGGCATACACCACTTTGCCATCGACAATCGTCATCACCGACTCAATACCTTTGATCTCCTCTTCCGTGACGCTGAAGTAGTCTTTTGACAGCACTACCAGGTCGGCCAGTTGATCTTTGACAATGCGCCCTTTTTTGCCTTGCTCGCTGGAAAACCACGCGCTCCCTGCCGTCCACAGTTCCAGCGCCACGTCGCGCGGTAAACGGTTGTTGTCGTCATACATCGCCGTACCGCCGACCGTGCGCCCGGAAACCAGCCAGTACAGCGCCGTCCATGGGTTATAGCTGGCGACGCGGGTGGCATCCGTTCCGAGCCCCACCGGCACCTCGGCGGCCAGCATTTTCGCCACTGGCGGTGTCTGTTTCACCGCTTCTTTCCCGTAGCGGTCGATAAAGTATTCGCCCTGGAAGGCCATACGATGCTGTACCGCAATGCCGCCGCCCAGTGCTTTCACGCGATCGATATTGCGCTCGCTGATGGTCTCGGCGTGGTCGAAGAACCAGTGCAGGCCATTGAACGGAATATCACGGTTCACTTTCTCGAACACATCCAGCATCCGGCTGATCGATTCATCGTAAGTGGCATGCAGACGGAACGGCCAGCGGTGCTCCACCAGGTGGCGCACCACGCGCTCCAGTTCATCCTCCATGCCTTGCGGTAAATCCGGGCGCGGTTGCAGGAAGTCTTCGAAATCCGCTGCGGAGAAGACCAGCATCTCCCCGGCTCCGTTCGCACGGTAGAAATCGGTCCCCTGGCCCGGCTTGAGCATATCGGTCCAGCGCTCAAAGTCTTCCAGTTCCTGCTTCGGTCGCTGCGTAAACAGGTTATAGGCAATGCGCACCGTCATCTGATTGTTGGCATGCAGTTGCTCGATGATCTCGTAATCTTCCGGGTAGTTCTGAAAACCGCCGCCAGCGTCGATGGCGCTGGTCAGTCCGAGACGGTTCAGTTCACGCATAAACTGGCGGGTGGAGTTCACCTGCATCTCCAGCGGCAGTTTTGGCCCTTTCGCCAACGTCGAGTAAAGGATCATGGCGTTAGGTTTGGCGATAAGCATCCCGGTAGGGTTACCGTTACCATCACGGACGATCTCGCCGCCTGCCGGATCGGGTGTCGCTTTGGTGTATCCCACGGCTTTCAGCGCCGCGCGGTTTAACAGTGCACGATCGTACAGATGCAGCACGAAAACGGGAGTGTCCGGCGCGGCGTCGTTAAGCTCTTCCAGCGTCGGCATCCGGCGTTCGGCAAACTGAAATTCACTCCAGCCGCCCACCACGCGAACCCACTGTGGCGAAGGCGTTCGGTCGGCCTGTTCTTTCAGCATACGCAGCGCATCGGCCAGCGAGGGTACTCCTTCCCAGCGCAGCTCCAGATTGTAATTCAGCCCACCGCGGATCAGATGCAGGTGGGAATCATTAAGCCCCGGAATCACAGTGTGACCTTTCAGATCAACCACCTGTGTACCGTCTGCGGCAAAACGCATCACCTGGTCGTGCATTCCCGTGGCGAGAATTTTTCCGTCCTTGATCGCCACGGCTTCCGCCTGCGGGCTATGGCTGTCGAGGGTATGTATTTTTCCGTGGGTCAGAATCAATGAGGCAGTTTGAGACATAACGTTCTCCTGATAAGCCGATCAGGCTTTTTTTAGCCAGCCGGCAAACAGACGGGTTACGATGGGCATCCACAACCAGACCACCAGCGCAACCACACAGGCATCGTTAATCAGATGCAGTAACAGCGTTCCCTTCAGCGACGGCAATAGCATGCCGGTCAGCCACGGCACCAGATTAGTGCTGGGAAAAATAACCAGCAAAGTGATCAGGAACTGCTTCCAGCGCAGCGGTTGACGGACGTGTGGCGCGGGGGGCGTAAACCAGAATGCCGCTTCGGTGTGGATCTCGGTTTTATCGCCTTCCGCCAACAGCGGAGCGATCTCTTCGACCAGGAGCCGTCGCGTATCTGATTGCGTCCAGTTATAGAGATGCTCGAGCGTGTCGAAACGAATGATGATGCTCCACAGATTGTGCCCGTCCGTCGGGCGAATGACGTTCGCGCCAAGGTGTCCGGGAAATTCCGCCGCAACCGGCATAATTTTCCCCAGCCATTGTTCATATCGCGCCGCCTGATTGGGCTGCAAAGTATGCGTAATCACCAGCGTCACAGGTTTATTCTGCGCCATGTCGGGTTCCTTGCTGAAGGTTAATGGCGGGTTACCCCGCCATCAGACTGCTGACAAAGAAGGAAAAGGTGGTTTTCCCTTCTTTGTGGTTATCAGCCGAGAATCAATGAATTGATTTTCCTGGTTTTTAATTCAGAATCAGGCCTTACGTTCCGGTGCGCCATGCACCATCGTGTAGGCATAATCCACGCCCATGCCGTAAGCGCCGCTGTGTTCACGAACCAGATCCATCACCGCGTCATAGGTCTCTTTGCGCGACCAGTCACGCTGGTACTCCAGCAGAACCTGCTGCCAGGTCACCGGTACGGCACCGGCCTGCACCATGCGATCGATCGCGCGCTCATGCGCATCAACAGAGGTACCGCCGGAGGTATCCGTCACCACATACACTTCGTAACCGGCTTCCAGCGCCATCAGTGCCGGGAAGGTCAGGCACACTTCAGTCCATAGCGCAGAGATAATCAGCTTTTTACGCCCGGTCGCCGCCACGGCTTTCACAAAGGCCGCGTCTTCCCAGGAGTTCATGGAAGTACGTTCGATAGGTTTCACATCCGGATGCACCGCCAGTAACTCAGGCCAGATGTAACCACTAAAACTTTTTGTTTCGACTGAAGTATAAATGACCGGCACATTAAATATTTTGCCTGCTTTCGCCAGTGCGACGGTATTATTTTTCAGCGTCTGGCGATCAATATTCGCAACCCCAAATGCCATTTGCGGCTGATGGTCAATAAAAATGAGCGTCGAGTTAGAGGGATTAATCAGTTCCCGAATAGACATAATATACTTCCTTAATCAATGAGTTAGAAATTGACGTCTGGTATCCGCCGTCAGCCATCAAATCCTGAATCAGAAAGCCTGTTTAGTATAGTTGGAAATTTCTAACGACTTATTAAAGAAAACTTACCAGCGTATGAAATAAGCCTTTTCCGGCGATATAGTCTGGCACTTCAAAAAAATGCGGATCTTCCGTCTAATTTATTCACTGGTTTTGTTTATCGCTATTCGGTACAACAGTGAGGTTTACTTTCAGGGATATATTCAGCCTATGCGCATTAATCTGGACGTTCTGCTTATCCTGGACGCTATCGACAAATACGGTACTTTTGCCGCCGCTGCCGAATCGTTGTTTAAGACGCCCGCGGCGCTCAGCTATATGATTCAGAAGCTGGAAAAAGACCTGAACATCGAGCTGCTTGACCGCTCCGGGCATCGGGCCAAATTCACCGACACCGGACTGATGATGCTGGAAAAGGGGCGTTTGTTGCTCAGTGCGGCAAAAGATCTGGAAAAGCAGGCGCTGCAACTGAGCTCCGGTTGGGAAAAAGAGCTGGTCATTGCGCTGGATGTTTCCTTCCCCTTTGAGGTGGTGTTACCTCTCATCGACGCCTTCCACGCGCTGAACAAACAAACGCTGCTTAAATTTTCGTATCACACGCTGGCAGGGTCATGGGAAGAGCTCACGCATAATGGCGCGGATATCATTCTTGGCGCGATTAACGAACCACCGACCTCTGCCGCGTGGTCCTACAAAATGTTAGGGACTCTGGATAATGTTTTTGTGGTGGCGCCCAATCATCCGCTGGCCGCACTCTCTGACAGACTGACGAATGAACAACTCTGCCTGCACCGCGCCATTGTCATCAGCGACAGCGCGCGTTTTTGCCATCCGCTGCAAACCAACCTGATGGAAGAACAGCCGCAAATCCATGTTGACGATTTTCACAGTAAAGTGGCGCTGCTGCGCGCCGGGATGGGCTGCGGTTTTCTCCCGAGGCATATCGCCAGCCCGTGGCTTGCCACGGGCGAACTGGTCGAAAAAAGCGTCATCTCTTTTCGCGAAAAAGATGTCGCCTATATGGCATGGCGCGATGGTAGCCACGGGCTGGCGCAGCAGTGGTGGCGGGAAACGCTGCTTGCCAGCCGCGACATCGCGCAGTTGTATCAGTGATTTAGCCAGAGGGTGGCGGAAATCATCGGCAGCGACAGGACGTCCTCAACCAGCTGCCCTTTTCCTTCTTTACAACGCCATTCTGTTACGTTCAGCAGCGGTGACGCCGGGAGCACCACCTCACACGCCTCGCCGCGGTTAATGGCTACCAGCACGCGCTGCTGCTGGTAGACGCGCAAAAATACCACTACGTTGTCTTCCGCATAGACCACCTGGCACCCACCGTAGCGTAACGCCGGGATACTATGCCTCAGTTTCGCCATCCGCTGGTACAGGGCAAGCAATGTGACATCCTGTTTTTCCGCCTGCCAGGGAAACGTCTTGCGGCAGAACGGATCGTTATCGCCATCCAGTCCCACCTCATCGCCATAATAGATACAGGGCACGCCGGGCCAACTAAACAGCCAGACTACCGCCAGCGGCAGGCGGGCGACATCGTTGCCCAGTAGCGACTTGAAACGGGCGGTATCATGACTGTCGAGCTGGTTGAACATCCTCAGTTGCTGCTGATGAGAGAGCCCGGCGCGATAGTTTTCCATCCACGCCATGCAGGTCTGCGCGTCAATCTGCTGAGGATCGTAAGAGATATCGGTATTGGCAAGAAACCCCCACAGCGGAAAGGTGAAGCCACGATAGTTCATCGCAGCATCTTCTGCATCCGCCTGCAGCCACTGTCGCGCGTCACCAAAGTGTTCGCCAAAGACGTAGGCTTCTGGCTGCGTTTCCTTCGCCGCCTGAACGATCCCGGCGACATGCTTAAGGTTGTTACGCGCACCGCCCGCTTCACCCAGCATATGCACGACATCGAGCCGCCAGCCGTCCATGTTCCACGGCGCTTTCAGCCAGTGACGAACGATGCTGTCTTCGCCGCGATATATTTCGTTGACCAGACTTTCGGACTGATAATCCAGCTTCGGCAGACTGGAATATCCCAGCCAGTCCAGCGCAACGCCGTCTGGCGAAAAGCTGTACCAGTCACGCCAGGGCGATTCTGGGTTATGGCACGCGCCGCCGGAGCCGCGCTGATAACGATCGAACCATGTATGAGAGTCGCCGCTGTGGTTAAACACGCCGTCCAGCACCAGCCGCATTCCCTGCTGCTGCGTTTTCTGCCGCAGATGCATTAACGCCTGATCGCCGCCAAACTGCGGATCAACATGGCGATAATCTTCGGTGTCGTACTTATGCACGCTCGGCGCAGTAAACACAGGGTTCAGGTACAGCGCGGTGACGCCCAGTTTTTTCAGGTACGGCAGCTTTTCGCTGATACCGTCGAGGTCGCCGCCATAAAACGTGGAGCCGCCAGCCTGCGCAGTCACCGGTTCATCCCAGTCACGTAGCACAATCTCCTGCCCGGCGGCGTGATGGTAATAAACCTTATCCTGCTCTGCGTCGCGTGACGAACTGCGGGCAAAACGGTCAGGAAAGATTTGGTAGAAAACCTGATCGGCCACCCACTGCGGCCCGCTGTCCGGTGCATCTACGGCAAATTGCTCCAGACGAGCAGGCGGAAAACGGCTGAACCCAAGCGGTGTAAACCACAACTGGCGATCGATCCAGAGCAGTTTGAAGCTGTAGCGCCGACGCGGCTGCCCGCTGCGAAGATCAATCGCCGCACGCCAGGCGGTCACGCCCGGGAACGGCTGCGTGCGTAATTTATGCATCGCCAGCGCAATTTCTTCGTTGTCATTCTCCGCACGCAGCGTGACGCGCTGCGGCAGGTTCTCCCCCGTCAGCCAGAGCGTAATGGCCAGTTGGTCTTTGTTTTGCTTAACAAATGGGGCAACCGGTAGGTGCCAGGCGTTCAACATCACGTATCCCCTTTGATGAAAATGAGCACACCTTGCCATAGCGATTTACAGGATAACTCATCATCTGAAGGTTTATTGGGGGAGGAGTTCGGGGGAGGAGAAATGACCGGATGGCATTCACGCCACCCGGTACAATCTTACTGCGCTTGCGCCATCTGGCGATCGTGGCGACGCTTGAACATCCAGCCAATCATCAGCAGAACAATCCAGCCACAGCCCACGTACAGCGAGATGCGGGTGTCGGGATGATAACCAATCAGTCCGATGATAAAGACGAGGAAAATCAGGCCTACAATGGTCGTTGCCACGCCGCCCGGCACTTTAAACTTCAGCGCTTTCACCTCTTCCGGCGGCAGACGACGACGGAACGCGATTTGCGACAGCAGGATCATAATCCACACCCAGACCGTTGCGAAGGTCGCCAGCGACGCAATCACCAGGAAAACATTCTCCGGCATGATGTAGTTCAGATACACCGCAAACAGCAGAGCGATAGTCATCACCATCACCGTGACCCACGGGATCCCCCGACGCGAGGTTTTGGCGAACACTTTTGGCGCACTGCCCTGCTCCGCCATCCCGTGCAGCATACGACCGACGCCAAAGACGTCAGAGTTGATCGCCGACAGTGACGCCGTCAGCACCACAAAGTTAAGAATGCTGGCGGCAAAGGTAATACCGAGATGCTGGAAGGTCAGCACAAACGGGCTGCCATCGGTTCCCACCTGGTTCCACGGGTAGATAGACATAATGACAAACAGCGTCCCCACGTAGAACACCAGAATACGCATCGGCACCGAGTTAATCGCGCGCGGAATGGATTTCTCCGGGTCTTTCGCTTCGCCGGCAGTGATACCAATAATTTCAATACCGCCGTAGGCAAACATCACCATCTGCAACGACATCACCATCCCCAGCCAGCCGTTGCTGAAGAAGCCGCCGTTGCTCCACAGGTTATGGATCCCGGTCGGTTGTCCACCGTTGCCAATCCCCCAGATGATGATACCGAAACCAGCCACGATCATGATAATGATGGTGGCGACTTTAAAGAAGGAGAACCAGAATTCCAGTTCACCAAACACTTTCACGCTCATCAGGTTGATGGCACAGATGATCAGCACCACGCTGAGCACCCAGATCCAGTGCGGCACCGTCGGAAACCAGACGCCCATATAAATGCCGAACGCGGTCACGTCGGCAATGGCGACAATCAGGATTTCAAAACAGTAGGTCCAGCCGGTAATGTAACCGGCGAGCGGGCCGAGGTTTTCCTGCGCATAGCGCGAAAAGGAGCTGGCAGAAGGGTTGTGTACCGACATTTCACCCAACGCACGCATAATGATATAGGCCGCCACCCCGCCAATAATGTAGGCCAGCAGCACGCTTGGCCCGGCCATTTTAATGGCATCCGCAGAGCCATAAAACAGCCCGGTGCCAATGGCTGAGCCCAGGGCCATAAAGCGAATGTGTCGGGTGCTTAGCCCACGCTTCAGCTTGTTATTACTTTCCATCGATTCCTAACCCATCAACACAATAAAAAACCACGGGGCCAGTAATAGCCCCGTGGTTAAAACACTTTTCCGCAATCTTAGTGTGCGCTGGAGGTCACCTGTCGACCTGCTGCGCGATCCCAGACAACCGCCAGGACCACCATCACGACAGTGGGCATTAACCACGCCAGACCTTGTTCCGCCAGCGGTAAGCGCTGGGTCCAGGCTGGTAACACGTCGCCGATTGCCGATGCTTTAATACCATCAAGGATACCAAAAATCAGGCTGATAAACATTGCCGGAGCAATGACGCGGGTCGAATTATGCCACCATGAGCGGGTAAAACTTAATACAACCAGTGCGATACACGGCGGGTAGATCGCCGTCAGCACCGGAATAGAGATCTGAATCAGATGGCTGAGCCCCAGGTTGGACACCACCATTGAGAAGCCGCCAAGAATAAACACCAGTGTGCGGTAGGAGAGCGGCACATACTGGGCGAAGAATTCGGCACAAGCGCAGGTCAGGCCGACCGCCGTTACCAGACAGGCGATAAAGATCAGTGCCGCCAGCAGCAGGCTGCCCGCACCGCCAAAGGTGTGCTGAACATAGGCATGCAGGATCGCCGCGCCGTTCGCCGACTGATCGACCAGCGTAGCGCTGTCAGATCCGAGACGGAACAGCGCCAGGTACAGCAGCGTTAATCCGACGCCCGCCATCAGGCCAGCCCAGACGGTGTAACGGGTCAGCAAACGCGCTTCGGTTACGCCGCGAGAACGCGCGGCGTTAACAATAACGATACCAAAGACCATCGCGCCCAGCGTGTCCATCGTCAGGTAGCCATTAACGAAACCATTGGAGAACGCGGCGGTCTGGTACGCTTCCATCGCATGGCTGATCGGGCCGGCAGGCCAGATGATGGCCGCAACGGAGAGCACAATCAGCGCCAGAATCTTCAGCGGCGCCAGGAAGTTACCCACGGTATCCAGCAGTTTGCCCGGATAGAGCGAGACCAGAATGACAATGGAAAAATAGACCACGCTGTAGATAAGCAGCGGCATGGCCGAATCGCCGGTCAGCGGGGCGATCCCCACTTCAAAAGAGACCGTCGCGGTGCGCGGCGTGGCGAATAACGGTCCGACGGCCAGATAGCAGACAGTCGCCAACAAAACGCCAGCGACTTTACCGATAGGGGTACTCAGACTATCAACACCACCACCGACTTTCGCCAGCGCGATAACGGTCAACACCGGTAGCCCAACAGCGGTGATCAGAAAACCGAATGCCGCCATCCAGACGTTTTCGCCTGCCTGCAAACCAACCATTGGAGGAAAGATGATGTTCCCTGCGCCGACGAACAGCGCAAAAGTCATAAAGCCCAGCGCAATAATATCGCGCGATTTTAACTGATGGGTCATAAAGCTTACGGCCTGTGGATGTGGTGTTGATTAAATTAACGTAGTGTCTTTCCCAGCGGGAAGAAACAGCGGTTTTTTTAAGCTATTCCAGAGGGATATCTCCCATAACCTGGAAAGCAGAGAATAGTTTTTCGATTTACCGCCTGAATACAGTCAGTCTGACAGCATCTGGGGCGCAATTTAAACGCTTATAACGTTTTAAAGCAAGGAGGGATCCAAAAACCGGAAGATTATAGTGATATCAAATCTCATACCAGTGTAAAACACCATACTACAGAAAAAGTCATGGCTTATCATGCGAACAAAAAACAACCAGACGTTGATAAATTCAGCAGACTTATCTTAGCCGCAAAGAAAATAAGCCAGCATTGGCTGGCTTATGGAAAGAAAACCTTACGATTGCACTTTAAGCACTTTTTTTGGCAATTAATCGTTCCGGCAGCACAAAACTAAAGCGCGTCCCTTTACCCAGTTGACTGTCGATCATCAGGCGACTTTCATGATGATTCACCGCGTGTTTGACGATAGCCAGCCCCAGTCCACTGCCGCCCGTTTGCCGCGAACGCGCTTTATCAACGCGATAAAATCGCTCCGTTAACCGCGGGATATGTTCCGGCGCAATGCCCGGTCCGTTATCCTCCACGCTAAACTCCGCGCCGTGCGGTACCGTCTGCCAGCGGACGGTGATATGGGTTCCCGCTGGCGTATGGTTCACCGCGTTATACACCAGGTTGGACATCGCGCTACGCAGTTGTTCTTCATTCCCCAGCACTTTCAGCTGGTTATCCACCTCAAAGCTAAAAGTGTGCTTCTGCTGACTGAGCGTCTGCGCCTCGCGTTCGACCATGCGCAATATCATCGGCACATCGACCTGTTCATTGAGCAAAAGCGTCGGTGCGGCTTCAATTTTCGACAGCGTGAGCAACTGTTTTACCAGTCCTTCCATGCGCGAGGTCTGGTCGCGCATCGTTAACAGCGCTTTTTCGCGCGTTGCCCCTTCCAGCGTCTGCTCGTGCATCATTTCAAGATAGCCCTGCAACACCGTAAGCGGGGTACGCAGCTCGTGGCTCACATTGGCGAAGAAATTACGTCTTGCACCTTCGAGCTGGTGCATCTGGGTCATGTCGCGCGCCACCATCAGCAGTTGCTTATCGGTATACGGCATAACGCGAATTTCCAGATGTCGCCCAGTATTAAGCACCAGATTCAGCGGCCGACTGAAGTCCCGCTGCTTGAGGTACTGCGTAAACTCCGGGTAGCGTAGCAGGTTAAGGATGTTCTGTCCGCTATCGTCCGGCCAGCGTAAGCCCAGCACCTGTTGCGCCAGACCGTTACACCAGAAGATCCCCCCCTCTTCGGTGGTCAATACCACCGCATCGGGCAGCGACTCCGCCCCGCTGCGAAAGCGTTTAATCAGATTGCCCAGCTCGCGACGACGCTTTTTATTGCGCAGTTGCATCTGATGCAAACCGTACAGCAGCGGTTCCCAACTGCCTCGTCCCGGCGGCGGCGTCATGCTTCTGTCGACCCACAGCCACCATGAGAGACGTAATAAATTCCAGAAATGCCAGATAAGCAGTCCTGTTACCGATGCCAGTAAAAACCACGGCAGGTAACCAAAAAATGCACTTAGGATGAAGGCCGGGATACAGCAAAGTATCAGCTCCAGCACCAACCTTTTCCATGACAGCCGTTCCAGCACGGGTCACTCTCCCTTCAGAGCCAGGCTCTTGTTCTTGCCTTTCAGAAACGGGTCGAAAAACGATACCCTGTCCCGCGAACCGTCTGCACCATCCGATCGTGGCCGCTGGCTTCCAGCGCCTTACGCAGACGGCGAATATGCACATCAACCGTGCGATCCTCAACGTAGACATTGGTGCCCCAGACGTGATTCAGCAGTTGTTCACGGCTGTAAACCCGCTCGGGATGCGTCATAAAGAAATGCAGGAGTTTAAATTCTGTCGGCCCCATGTCGAGTGGGTTGTCGCCGGTCATCACGCGGTGCGATGTGGGATCCAGGCTTAACCCCTGCATCTCGATGACCTCTTCCACCGCCATCGGCGAGATCCTACGCATCACCGCTTTGATACGGGCAACCAGCTCTTTCGGCGAGAACGGTTTGGTAATGTAATCATCCGCGCCAGTTTCCAGGCCGCGTACGCGATCCTCTTCTTCCCCTCTGGCGGTCAACATCATGACCGGAATATCCCGGGTCATCGCTTCACGCTTGAGGTGTTTAATAAACTGTAGACCAGAACCGCCGGGCAACATCCAGTCAAGGAGGATCAAATCCGGCCAGGGTTCATTAAGCTGGTTCACCGCACTGTCATAATCTTCAGCTTCAACGGGTTGAAAGCCATTTTGCTCAAGCACGAAACAGACCATTTCGCGAATTGGAGCTTCATCTTCTACGACCAGAATACGTCTCGCCATGATTTGCCCTGTTATATAAGTTGCTTATCATCATCTGTCTTAATGCGGCGCCATTATGCGTCAGTTTTATGACAGATTTATGAAAATGTATGCTGACGTTAACCTTAGGTTGTTGATTTATGACACCCGAGAAACGAGATATTACAGCTTCCGAATGGTTATAATCCCCTTTATGCTTTTTTGCCATGGAACCGTTATGCGCATCCTTCACACCTCTGACTGGCATCTGGGACAAAATTTCTACAGTAAAAGCCGTGCCGCTGAACATCAGGCTTTTCTTGACTGGCTGCTGGAAACGGCGGTTGAGCAGCAGGTGGACGCGATCATCGTGGCAGGCGATATTTTCGATACCGGCTCACCACCAAGCTATGCCCGAGAGCTCTATAACCGTTTTGTGGTCAACCTACAGCAAACGGGCTGTCATCTGGTGGTATTAGCGGGAAACCATGATTCCGTCGCCACGCTGAATGAATCCCGTGAGATTCTGGCGTTTCTCAATACCACGGTGGTGGCCAGCGCCGGTCACGCGCCGCAGCTCCTGCATCGTCGCGACGGTCAGCCCGGCGCGGTGCTGTGCCCGGTGCCGTTTTTACGCCCGCGCGACATTGTCAGCAGTCAGGCGGGACTCTCCGGTCAGGAAAAACAGCAGCATCTGCTGGGCGCCATCACCGACTATTACCAGCAGCAATACGAGGCCGCCTGCGCGTTACGTGGCGATCTCGCCCTGCCGATTATCGCCACCGGCCACCTGGCCACCGTTGGCGCCAGCAAAAGTGACGCTGTGCGTGACATTTATATTGGTACGCTGGATGCTTTCCCGGCGCAGAACTTCCCGCCTGCCGATTATATCGCGCTGGGCCACATCCACCGGGCGCAGAAAATTGGCGGTACGGAGCACATCCGCTACTGCGGCTCGCCCATCGCGCTGAGCTTTGACGAATGCGGCAAAAGCAAGTACGTGCATCGGGTGGACTTCCAGGACGGCGCGTTAGCCGGCGTTGAGGAACTCATCGTTCCGGTTACGCAACCGCTGGCAATATTAAAAGGCGATTTCGCCGCCATTACCGAACAGCTGGAGCAGTGGCGTGACAGCCCTCCGGCCCCCCCGGTCTGGCTGGATATCGAAATCACCACCGATGAATACCTGCATGATATGCAGCGGAAAATTCAGACGCTGACGGAAACGCTGCCCGTTGAGGTACTGTTAGTCCGACGCAGTCGGGAGCAGCGCGAACGCATGTTGTGTAACGAACGCCGGGAAACGCTGAGCGAGCTGAGCGTGGATGAGGTATTTACTCGCCGTCTGGCGCTGGAAGAACTTGAGCCGCCGCAGTGCGAACGCCTGACAGCACTTTTTCACCGCACACTACAGACACTGTCCGGGGAGCATGAGGCATGAAGATTCTCAGTCTGCGCCTGAAAAACCTCAATTCGCTGAAAGGGGAATGGAAGGTCGATTTCACGGTGGAGCCCTTTGCCAGCAATGGCCTGTTTGCCATTACTGGGCCTACGGGGGCGGGTAAAACCACTCTGCTCGACGCGATTTGCCTGGCGCTGTACCACGAGACGCCACGCCTGAATACCGTGTCGCAATCGCAGAACGATCTGATGACCCGCGATACGGCGGAATGTCTGGCGGAAGTGGAGTTTGAAGTCAAAGGCGAAGCGTATCGTGCGTTCTGGAGCCAGAACCGGGCGCGCAACCAGCCCGACGGTAATTTACAGGTTCCGCGCGTTGAACTGGCGCGCTGTGCCGACGGGAAAATCCTTGCCGATAAAGTGAAAGACAAACTGGAGATGACGGCGGAACTGACCGGTCTGGATTATGGTCGATTTACCCGTTCGATGCTGCTCTCGCAGGGGCAGTTCGCCGCCTTCCTCAACGCGAAGCCGAAAGAGCGTGCGGAACTGCTGGAAGAGCTGACCGGCACGGAAATTTACGGCCAGATCTCTGCCCAGGTGTTTGAACAGCACAAAACCGCACGCACCGAACTGGAAAAATTACAGGCGCAAGCCAACGGCGTCGCGCTGTTAGCCCCCGAGGCGTTGCAGACGCTGACAGAAAGTTTGCAGGCACTCACTGACGAAGAAAAACAGCTGGTCGCCCAGCAGCAGACTGGACAGCAGCAGTTGAACTGGCTGACGCGACAGCACGAACTGCAGACCGACGCGAACCAGCGTCAGCAGATGCTGCAAGTTGCCCAGGAAGCGCTGGAAAACGCCCAGCCACAGCTGGCAACGCTCAGCCTCGCACAGCCAGCCAGAGCGTTGCGACCATTGTGGGAGCGCATTCAGGAACAATCCGCTACCGTTTCCCGCACTCGCCAGCAGATTAACGAAGTAAATACTCGCTTACAGAGTAGATTCACGCTGCGCAACCACATCCGACGCCAGGCAGAGCAACAGTCCACCGCCCTGCTCGCTACGCAACAGACGCTGAGCGAGTGGCTAAACGCACACGATCGCTTTCGCCTATGGAACAACGAGTCAGGAGGATGGCGCGCCCTTTTTGCTCAGCAGGCCAGCGATAACGTTCAGCTGGCAAAATGGCAGCAACAGCAGGTCAACGATAGCCGCAAGCTGGAATCGCTGCCGCCAGTGACGCTCAATCTGACGGCAGAGGAAGTCGCAGCGGCGCTGGTGCAACATGCGCAACAGCGTCCTCTGCGCCAGCAACTGCTTTCGCTCCATGGTCAGATTGTTCCCCGACTGACGCGTTTGAGTCAGCTTCAGGCGACGATAACGCATAACAAACAGGAACTGGCCCGACTCAATACCCTGCTGGAGGCAAAGCGCCAGCAGTATAAAGACAAATATCAGCAGTATCAGGATGTTAAAACACTTTGTGAGCAGGAGGCGCGGATCAAAGATCTGGAAAGCCAGCGTGCGCAGTTGCAGTCCGGCCAGCCCTGCCCGCTTTGCGGTTCCACCACCCATCCTGCTGTCGCGGCATATCAGGCACTCGAACCCGGTGTTAATCAGGCGCGACGCGATGCGCTGGAAAAAGAAGTCAAAACGCTGGCCGACGAAGGCGCCACCCTGCGTGGACAGTCCGAGGCAGTCAACCAGCAGCTACAGCGTGACGAAAGCGAAGCGCAGACGCTGGCTAAAGAAGAGCAAGCGCTCACTCAACAGTGGCAAACGACGATCGGTGCACTGAACCTCACGTTACAGCCGCAGGATGATATTCAGCCCTGGCTGACGGCGCAGGACGAACACGAGCAGCAACTCTACCAGTTGAGCCAGCGCCATGACCTACAGGCGCAAATTACCGCCCATGCACAGCAGGTGGCGCAGTTCCGCCAGCAAATCGACCAGCGCCAGGCAACGCTGGCAGCACAGTTAAGCCGCTATACGTTGTCACTTCCTGAGGAAGGCAGCGAGGAGGCATGGTTAGATGCGCGCGCGGCAGAGGCACAAACATGGCAACAGCGGCAGACGGAGTTGACGGCGATACAGGCGCGCATCGCGCAGCTCACCCCGCTACTCGAAACGCTGCCCGCCGTTGATACCGACGCTGAAGATGATGCAAGCGTGACGCTGGAAAACTGGCGTCAGGTTCATGACGAGTGCGTGTCGCTGCGCAGTCAATTGCAGACATTACAGCAGCAGGAGAAACAGGAAACTCAGCGCGCTGCCGATGCGCAGGCGCAGTTCGATGCCGCGCTGTCGCACAGTTTGTTTGCCGATCAGGCGGCATTTCTTGCCGCGCTGCTGGATGACGAGGCGGTCACGCGTCTGGAACAGCTAAAACAGTCGCTGGAAAACCAGGTTCAGCAGGCACAGACGCTCGCCGCACAATCGGCGCAAGCTCTGGAGGCACATCAGCAACAGCCGCCAGCGGGTCTGGATCCCACGCTGTCGATTGAGCATGTTCAGCAAACCGTGGCGCAGCTTAACGATCGGGTACGCGATAACGCTACGCGTCAGGGCGAAATACGCCAACAGCTAAAACAGGACAGCGACAATCGCCAGCAGCAGCAGACGTTGATGCAAAAAATCGACAACGCGATGCAACAGGTTGAGGACTGGGGCTACCTGAATGCGCTAATCGGCTCTAAAGAGGGGGATAAATTCCGCAAATTCGCCCAGGGGCTGACGCTGGATAACCTGGTCTGGCTGGCGAACAACCAGTTGACCCGCCTGCATGGTCGCTATTTACTGCAACGTAAGGCCAGTGAAGCGCTGGAACTGGAGGTGGTCGATACCTGGCAGGCCGACGCCGTACGCGATACCCGTACCCTTTCCGGTGGCGAAAGTTTCCTGGTCAGTCTCGCGCTAGCGCTGGCGCTCTCCGATCTGGTCAGCCACAAAACGCGCATTGACTCGCTGTTCCTTGATGAAGGCTTCGGCACGCTCGACAGTGAAACGCTGGATACCGCCCTTGATGCGCTGGATGCGCTCAACGCCAGCGGAAAAACCATTGGCGTGATTAGTCATGTAGAAGCGATGAAAGAACGGATTCCGGTGCAGATCAAGGTGAAGAAAATCAACGGACTGGGCTACAGCAAACTCGACAGGATGTTTGCCGTAGAATAACAGGTACGACAGGCCGGATAGCGCCGGCCTCTCCTGGCATTATTCCTGCGGCCACAGCCACGCCGCACCGCGCACGCCGCTGGAGTCACCATGCAGAGCCTTACGTACCGGCGTTTCACACTCACCACCAAACACAAACTGTTTAATTAGCGGCGGTATCGTTTTGTACAGGCGGTCAATATTGCTCATTCCGCCGCCGAGAACGAAAACGTCCGGGTCAAGAATATTCACCACATGAGCCAGCGATTTTGCCAGCCGCAGCTCATAGCGGCTGAGCGCCAGTTCGGCCAGCGCATTTTGCTCCTCCACCAGACGGATAATCTCACTGCCTTTTAAGGCGTTACCGCTCAGGCGCTGGTAATCGGTGGCGAACCCGGTACCGGAAATAAACGTCTCAATGCATCCCTGTTTTCCGCAGTAGCAGGGGACTTCTTCACAGTAGCGAAGCTCATCCTCATCCATCCACGGCAAAGGGTTGTGACCCCATTCGCCCGCCGTCCCATTGCCGCCGATGTGCGCCCGACCGTTGAGCGCCACACCTGCGCCGCAGCCGGTACCAATAATCACGGCAAAAACCGTCATTGCCCCGGCAGCCGCTCCATCAACGGCCTCAGAAACGGCCAGACAGTTCGCGTCATTCGCCAGACGAACGTCACGCTGCAGACGGGTGCTGAGGTCTTTATCAAACGGCTGACCGTTCAGCCACGTGGAGTTGGCATTCTTCACCACGCCGGTGTAAGGCGAAATGGAACCCGGGATCCCTATCCCTACCGTCCCCGTTTGTCCGGTGGTCTGCTCCGCCATCGCCACCAGCGTGGCAATGGTTTCGATGGTTTGCTGATAGTCATTTCGCGGCGTCGGCAGACGATGGCGGAACAGTTGTTCACCAGCCTCACTGAGCGCGATCACTTCCGTTTTGGTGCCGCCTAAATCAATACCAATACGCACACGGTGTTCCTCTTTTTTTGGGAATATCAACAGAGTAGAGCGAGGTATAGGGAATGGCAATGCAAGCCTGCCGACAATTCGTTACTATACGCGCTGGATTTAACGACAAGGCCGTGGAAATTATCATGCTGTGGTTCAAAAATTTAATGGTTTACCGTCTTAGCCGCGATATTTCATTGCGTGCCGAGGAGATGGAAAAACAGCTAGCCTCGATGACGTTTACCCCTTGCGGTAGCCAGGATATGGCAAAAACGGGCTGGGTGCCGCCAATGGGATCGCACAGCGATGCGTTGACGCATACTAACAACGGCCAGATTTTGATTTGCGCGCGTAAAGAAGAGAAGATCCTGCCCTCTCCGGTGATCAAACAGGCGCTGGAAGCGAAGATCGCCAAACTGGAAGCCGAACAGGCGCGTAAGCTGAAGAAAACCGAGAAAGACTCGCTGAAGGATGAAGTGCTGCATTCGCTGCTGCCGCGCGCCTTCAGCCGCTTTAGTCAGACCATGATGTGGATCGACACCGTGAACGGATTGATCATGGTGGACTGCGCAAGCGCAAAAAAAGCGGAAGATACGCTGGCGCTGCTGCGTAAGAGCCTCGGCTCTCTGCCGGTGGTTCCGCTGGCGCTGGAAAACCCGATTGAGCTGACGCTCACCGAGTGGGTGCGTTCCGGCACCGTGGCGCAGGGCTTCCAGTTACTCGACGAAGCCGAACTGAAAGCCATGCTGGAAGACGGCGGCGTGATCCGGGCAAAGAAACAGGATCTGGTGAGCGACGAGATCGCCGTGCACATTGAAGCCGGTAAAGTGGTGACCAAACTGGCGCTCGACTGGCAGCAGCGTATTCAGTTTATGATCTGCGATGACGCGTCGATTAAGCGCCTGAAATTCAGCGACGAACTACGCGATCAAAACGAAGACATCGACCGGGAAGATTTCGCCCAGCGTTTCGACGCGGACTTTATCCTGATGACCGGCGAACTGGCCGCGTTGATTCAGAATCTGGTGGAAGGTTTAGGCGGCGAAGCGCAGCGCTAAACGAAGATTCCCTCTCCGCACGGAGAGGGAAAAAATATTACAGATAGCGACAAAGATAAGAGGTCGGTTCTGCGACCTGTAAATGAAACTCGCTATGGCCCGGGACGTTAAATACTTCTCCTGCGGCATACACTTTCCATTCGGTGGTATCCGGCAGTAACACATTCAACGCGCCGCTTACGACCGTCATCTCTTCAGGCTCTGCGGTACCGAAGGTGTATTCACCTTCCAGCATCACGCCTACACTGGCACGGCCAGTACTGCTGCTGGTAAAGCCGATTGATTTTACTTTGCCGGAAAAGTATTCGTTACTTTGAAGCATAAACGGACCCTGTCTCGTTGGTAAATTGACAACCAATATAGGGGGCAACCCTTTGGCCTGTCACGCAAAATTAAACCAGCAATTCTGAAGCCAGTCGCGCAATCAGCACATTAGAGAGCAGTACCGGGACATCGAGCGATTTTTGCAGGACATCGCGGTGGCGCTGATGAAAACCCAGGGAGTCCAGCATGATGACATCCGCCCCTTGTTCCAGCAGGTCTTTACCGGCTTCAATCAACTGCTGGGTACTGCCGTGAACCGGATTCGCCAGCGAGAACAGCGGCGGCGACTGTAAAACCTGCCATTTTTCCGCTTGATCGGCCATCAGATCTTCAACCGGCACAATCACCCCCACCTGATGGCCATCGACAATTGAGGCCACCAGCGGTGGAATAATACGCAGCGGCTCAAGCAGAATGCTGTTACGGGCGGTCATGCTGGCAATCGACACGGTGCTCATCAGTAAAATGACGTCGTAGCCCTGGTTATCCAGCACTTCGATGACGCTTTGCAGATCGCGTTCTACTTTCTGCCGCGAAACATAAGCCAGTTCATTATCGTTAAGCAGGGTTAACAGCGGGTCTTCGTCGGACTCCAGCGCATATTCCGCCAGGACGTCATCACGACTCATTTTTCCGAGCAAGCTGTGATGGGTGATATGTTGTTCGTCGATGTACTCAGTCAGAAGCGGTAAGACTTCACTCATGGGTACAACACCGATTGTGAGGATAGCCAACGACGCACTCATTTTTTCCACCTTCTTTTTTACTTCGTCGTTTATTCCCGGGCAAATGCGCTGCACCACTGCCGACACTTACCTTTTGCAAATGCAAAAAAGCGTAGCAGGCGCAGCGCAAATCGCTGTGTAAAGATTCCAGATCATTCCAGTAATAGGTTGTTATTGTTTGATGTTAGTTTTCAGGTACAACGATTCATCGGCGAAAAATGTGATGCAGGTTGGGTTTACACTCGCTCAGATTCCATTCCGAGCTGTTCAGTCGTCAGGTTTTATCAGGATCTTCGTAACGGGCTTTCGCATCCATCGCTTCCTGCGCGCTGGGATGCTCGCTGATTAACGAATCCGGTTTCGGGTGATCGGCGCGCAACTGGTACCAGGTGACCGTCTGTCCCGGCGTCCCTTTCTCAATGGTGACAATATACGCTTCGCGTGGATATGGCGGTTTGGTTGGCATAGTGCTTCCTTCTGTCGAATGAAGTTTAAGTATAGACCCCGCCTTGCCTGCAGCGCGCGCGCTGCGCCAGCCTGCGCTGAATTTCAGAAATCACCTGGTCAGGTGAATTCGCCGCATCAATGATGAAATGGGCCGCTTCGCGATACAAAATATCCCGCTGTTGCAGCACCTCCTGCACCTCTTCGCTCAGGGGTTTACCGGTCAGCGTGGGGCGCAACTCCTCTTCAGGCGAGGCCTCAAGACGATGAACCAACGTGGAAACCGGCGCGCTTAAATAAATGACGATGCCGTTATCACGCATAAAGTGGCGGTTATAATCAGTGAGAATGATTCCCCCGCCGGTCGCGATGACCGTTGACGGTGCAGTCACCGCCGCCAGTGCAGCCGTTTCTCTGGCGCGAAAACCCGGCCAGCCTTCACGCTCGACGATTTCCGCGACGGTCATTTGTACCTGCGACTGCAGCCATTGATCGGTATCGACAAACCGACAACCAATTGCCGTAGCCAGCGCCATGCCAACCGTTGTCTTTCCACAGCCGCGTGGGCCAACAAGATAAAGCGGTTGCGTCATAGTGGGCGTTCCCCAGAAGGCCGCAAAGCGGCAGGATCAGATGTCATTAAAGGAATAATCATACCATCAAACTAGTACATCGTTAAGTGTAAAGTATTTATTCCACTAAAAGTGAAAATATCAATGTACGCCCTACTATATCAAGAAATAGCGCCGAAGAAAGTGTAAAAAATAAATTACATTCACGCGTTTCTGCGCTGAACTTCCAGCCACCACTTTTCCAGTTCCGCCGCAAAATGCTGACGATCGCGGGCAGAGAGGCTATCCGGACCGCCCGTCTGGATCCCGCTGGCGCGCAATGTATCCATAAAATCGCGCATTGTCAGACGTTCGCGAATGGTCGATTCGGTATAGCGCTCACCGCGCGGATTAAGCGCCGACGCGCCTTTCGCCAGCACCTCGGCGGCCAACGGGATATCGGCCGTGATGACCAGATCGCCCGCCGCACACTGGCGCACAATCTCGTTATCCGCCACGTCAAAACCCGCAGGTACACGCAGCGTACGGATATACGGCGACGGCGGCACGCGCAGGCTCTGGTTCGCTACCAGAATCAGCGACATTTGCATGCGCCCGGCGGCACGATAGAGGATCTCTTTAATTACGTTCGGACACGCATCCGCATCCACCCATATGGTCATACTGGCTCCCGTCTCTTGTGCAATCGGCTATTGTCTCGTGCTTTTGCGCTGCGGCAAAGTGCTGTTTACCCTTCATGCGTCTTTCAATCCGCGCTAAGCTAGGCTTTATCAAACAAAACAACAACTATCACCCATAGGGAGTGACGAGATGGAGAAGAAAATCGGTTTTATCGGCTGCGGTAATATGGGTAAAGCAATCCTCGGCGGCCTGATTGCCAGCGGTCAGGTGCTTCCAGGCCAGATCTGGGTCTACACCCCTTCCCCCGATAAAGTTGCCGCGTTGCACGATCAGTATGGGATCAACGTCGCGCAGTCCGCCCAGGAAGTCGCCCAGGTGGCGGATATTGTTTTCGGCGCCGTGAAGCCGGGCATTATGATCAAAGTGCTCAGCGAGATAACCTCCAGCCTTAACAAAGAGTCGCTGGTGGTCTCTATTGCAGCAGGCGTGACCCTCGATCAACTCGCCCGCGCGCTGGGACACGACCGGAAAATCGTACGCGCAATGCCGAACACGCCGTCGCTGGTTAATGCCGGGATGACCTCAGTGACGCCAAACGCGCTGGTTACCCCGGAAGACACCGCGGATGTACTGAATATTTTCCGCTGCTTTGGCGAAGCCGAAGTGATTGCCGAGTCGATGATTCATCCGGTGGTTGGCGTCAGCGGCTCCGCCCCGGCGTATGTCTTCATGTTTATCGAAGCGATGGCTGATGCCGCAGTACTGGGCGGTATGCCGCGCGCACAGGCTTACAAATTTGCCGCTCAGGCGGTCATGGGTTCCGCGAAGATGGTACTGGAAACGGGCGAGCATCCTGGCGTACTGAAAGATATGGTTTGTTCGCCTGGCGGCACGACGATTGAAGCGGTCCGCGTACTGGAAGAGCGAGGATTTCGTGCGGCGGTGATTGAAGCGATGGCGAAGTGTATGGAGAAGTCAGACAAACTCAGTAAATTCTGAGTGAACAACCGGACGTCAGGCCGCCACTTCGGTGCGGTTACGTCCGGCATTCTTTGCTTTGTAGAGCGCCAGATCGGCCGATTTCAACCATTCCCGATAGTGACTGAACTGCGGCGTTAACGGCGCAACGCCCACGCTGATATGTAAAATGACCTGCGGCGCGCAGGCCAGACGTAACCCGCGTAGCCCCTCATGAATCCGTGACATCGCCGCGATGGCGCTCTCGGCTGGCGTACCGCACATAATCACCGCAAATTCATCACCGCCAAAACGCCCGATCACATCGCTCCCGCGCAAGGTGATTCTCAGCTGTTGGGTTAGCGCCAGAATAGCTTCATCGCCAACATCATGACCCCAGGTGTCATTAATACTTTTGAAATGGTCGATATCAATGATCAGCAGCGTGGCCTCCCGATGCTGGCGACGGCAGTGCTCAAATTCGTTGCGCAGTAATATTTCCCAGTGTCGCCGGTTGTAAACGCCTGTCATGCCATCACAGGTACTCATCACCTGTAACCGACGCTTATGTTGCGCCAGCCTGGTCGCGGCCTGATAGCTAATCCAGGAGAATAACAGCGGATAAATCACGATGACCGGCAGCGTCAACACCCCTTCCAGCGGCGCGCTTCTTAAAGCCAGAGAGGTTCCCGTTAACTGCAATGTGACCAGACAGGCAACCACCATCAGGGCCAGTCCGGTAACAAACAGTCGCACACCGCCTGCGCCCATCAGATTCATACAGATGATCATCAACAACGCGGCGGAAGGCAGCGCATTGACGCCCATCAGTCCCATCCACATTCCGGCGAGTACCGCATCCGTTTTTAAATTGGCAAATTCCCGACTCATCGGGTCGACGGCTCTGCTGGCGATTTGCCAGGCCAGATGAGGCCAGACGAACGCCCATCCCACCAGCAACAACCACCAGACGCCGGGGACAGGATTCGCGACCAGCGCGGCGGCGACAGGGAAAAACATCCCTCCCAGCGCCACTGCGCGCGGCACTCTTACTCGCCGGGCGAATCGCAGTCCAGAACGTTGATGGTCGTTTTGCTGCGATGAAAGAGAGGTTTCATCGAGATCGACCGCTTGTTTGTAAAAGTTTTCGTCGTTCATTATTTTTTGGGAACATTCTGAAACAATTTTCCCAAATTATAGAGACGGGTCAGACGGGGAAAGTATGATATTTCGGGTGAGCGTTTTTCTTTGCTCACCCGTAAGCACTAGGTCGGCTAGGCTGCTTTCTTCAGGCAGGCACTCATAAACTTACTGCGGTCGTCACCTTTTAGCGATTGTTCCGTCGCCTGGACGTTGCACTCGCGCATTTTTTGCTGTTGCGGCGTCAGGCTTTTTTCACCAGGAGCTGACTTGCTGTTTTTAAGGCAATCGCTCATGTACGTCTTACGGGCATCTCCTTTCAACGCTTTCGCCGTCGCCTGTTGATTGCAGGTGGTCATGCGCTGCTGCTGCGGGGTTAACGTTTTCTCAGCCGCACCAACGGTCGTTAAAAAGATCAAACCAAACAATAGGGTAACCAGTAATGTTATTTTCATAGCACCATCCTTTTTTGAGTATTCACTCGACTATCTCCCGCGAATAAACGCCGGGAGATTCAGATAAGTCTGGCTGCTAACGATAAAAAAACCACCCGACAGCAAAAGTTATCCTGCCGGGGGTGGATTATTTCAGGCCGAGTGCCGCTTTCATGGTATAGAACAGGTCGGTTTGATCGGTCAGCCCCACCACGTTGGCCGCATGAGGGCCGTAGGCCGCAATACGCAACTGGCTGCCGGTATGCTCCTGCGATTCCTCTTCGGAGTTGCCATAGCTGATCACCATCACGGCGCCATCTTTGGTGTTTAATGCCTGGGTCAAGCCCGGCGCTTTTGTCTCTGGTGCGACGATCTGGCTGGCGTGAGCGTGATCGGCAGTGACGATCACCAGCGTGTTACCTTCTTTTTTCGCAAAGGCCAGCGCGCGCTGCACCGCTTCGTCCAGATCCACCGTCTCGCCGATCTGTCCGCAAGGATTGGCGGCGTGATCCTGTTTATCGATGGAGGCCCCTTCCACCTGCAGGAAGAATCCCTTCTCATTTTTGCTGAGCAACTCAATGGCTTTGTCGGTCATTTGCGCCAGCGTAGGTACGGTCTCATCGCGTTTTGGATTCGGCGTACAGGTTACGGCAGGCTTATCAATATTGCCGTGATAAGACGCTTTTGGGCCTTCCCAGCGCACAGGCATGTTGCCGTCAGAGAACAGGCCCAGCAACGGTTTGTCCTGACTGGCTTCGCCGATCGCCGCCAGCGAAGCCGCATCGCCGACCAACTGGTAACCCCGGGCCTCGGCCTGTTCACGCAGCGTTTTGCCCTGCCACTCGCCGGCGGTTGCGGTTTCGGCGAACGTTTTCGCACCGCCGCCCAGCGTGACATCCGCGCGGGCATTCAGCAGTTGTTCGGTGATCGAGCCTTTACCGCCATTTTCCAGCGCATTCGTCGGGCATTTCTCGCTCGTTACGCTCGGGCCATAGCATTTACGAGACGTCACGTGCGCTACCAGCGCGGCTGGAGTGGCATCCTGCAGCTCGGCGGTTGAGACGTTACCCGTCGCCAACCCCGCCGCTTTCGCCATTTCCAGCAGCGTCGTATGATCTTTTTCGTGAATATCGACGCCCAGCGCGCCATTGTAGGTTTTCACGCCGGTTGTCCATGCGGTTGCTGATGCCGCAGAATCCGTCACGTAATCCGGTTTACCGGTTTTTTTATTCAGCGCATAGTGGGTGTATTGGCCAGTCAGCGGTAAGGCATCAATCCCTTTAAAATAGCCACCCGCGCCTTCAGCATAATTTCGCGCGGCCGTAATTTCCGAATCACCCATACCATCGCCAATCAATAAAATAATATTTTTAGCCGGTTTATCATTCAGTGATTCGCGCAATGCTTGTGTTTGATCGGCCGATAATCGGCGTGCTCCGCCTGGCGTTGTAATATCACCCTGTGCGGCACGATTGTCCAGCACCGCCATTGACGACGTTTCAGAATGACTCACAGGCATATACAACAGTGGTAACAATGCAAGAGCAATAGCGCTTTGTTTCACTTTATTTTCTCCATGTACTTAATACACTTAAAATAAAAAACAAAGCGACTATAGGTCTCTGATATGACAGGTTTATGACAGCATAGAAACGAAATAAAACTAGTAACGAGGATGCCTCAACAGCTTTTGTACGTACTGGCGCAGCAACTCCGTATCGTTATCCGGAACGCTGGCATCGGGCTTTACGTCATCAAGTGCGCCCTCTACCTGATGAATCAGCATTTGCTGCTCGTTCTGAGCCATATTGCGCAGCATCGCTGTAACGATAATCTCTAATGCTTCTACCTGAGCAACCAGTTCTTTCGACTCTTCCTCTTTCTGGGCAAGCTTAAGCAACAACTCAGCTATTAGATTTTTCATGACCGCATTTCCTTATCCAAAGAAGGCTGACGGTATCACTATGAATCCATGCTGCCTAGAGTCTGAAAGTAGTATTTTTATAAAAAAGGAAAGACTTTGCGTAAATAATCACAGAATACGGTGAGCGAAACGTTTCTCGCGCGAAAACCGAACGCTAAATTAAAAGCCAGGAATAAAATAGTCACCCCTGGCCATAATCAAAAGTTATGCTAAAAAATGACTAATTTCACTTAAGTCATTTCTTTTTAATCGCTTCAACCCGCTTGCGGATATTTCGCCGCTGACGCAGAACCAGGGCTAACTGACAAATGTTAATCATCACGATAATGGCAGTGGCAATAAATACCCAACGGAATCCTGCCATGGCTGAAACCGTTGCGCCCATCAGCGGGCCAGCGACATTGCCAAGATACATAAACGATTGGTTATAACCAAATATACGCCCGGTTATTTGGTCACTGGAATATTTGACCAGTAGCGTCTGAACCGCGGGTAGCATGGCGCCATCGGCAAAACCGAGCAGAAAACGTAATACCCCGAGCTGGAAAGGCGTCGTCACCCACGACATGGCAAAAAACAACACGACCGCACAAATCAGCGTTGCCATCAGGATCCTTTCGGTGCCGATGCGATCCCCAAGTTTACCCAGCCGGGGCGCGGAGATAAGCGCGGAGACCCCAGGCACCGAGGCAATTAATCCACTCAGAAAAGCAATATTATTACTGTCAGGGGCCATCGACTTAATAAATAGCGCCAGGATCGGGCTGATTGAGCCATTACATAACTGAATCACCAGCGTGGTGAAAAACAGGCTGATCACCAGCGCCGGATAAGGTAGCGACGCAAATACGGCTTTTCCGCTCAATCGTTCGCTCTTTTTCAGCGTCGGGCGCACGCCTTCTTTAATCAAAAAGAGCGTGACCATAAAGCTGACGATCAGCAGCATTGCAGTGATAAAAAAGACCGGGCGTAAGCCCACGTGATCGGCAATAAAACCGCCCATCAGCGGGCCACCAATCACACCGCTGATTTGCGCGGTCGCCAGCGTACTGAGCGCCCAGCCACTTCGTTCACGGGGCACCTGAGACGCCACCAGCGCCATCGCATTAGGAATATAGCCGGACGTTAACCCCATGATGCCGCGCAGCAGGAAAAGCTGCCAGACGTTGGTAGCAAAAGCCTGCAGCAGTATCGCAATCGCCATGCCGAGCGAGGCGCGTAGCAACATCAGCTTGCGACCTTTACGGTCTGCCAGGCTACCCCAGAGCGGAGAAACAATCGCGGAAATTAAGAATGTGACACTGAATGTCAGACCGGACCACATTGAGAGCGCTTCGTGGGAGTTCACCCCAAGCTGCGAAATATAGAGTGGCAAAAACGGCAGGATTTGACTGATTGCCAGACCGGTAAAAAAGCAGCCGAACCAGACGGAAATGAGATTAACTTTCCAGGATTCCATAAACGCTCATCGTGATAAATAGCAGAAAACGCCGGCTAGTTTAGCAATCTCCACGTCTGTCAGGGGATCCGCAGGTGCGGTGGCGCGCAATTTGCTATTTTATCTTCCCGTTCACCACATTTGTGATATACATCACATTAAAACCCAACAAGCCACAGGGCTTTATGCTTAGCGACAAAGGCCAATTCCCCGTATTCCCAGGTGAAAATGGTTGGCGTGAGCGGCGTTGTAGTCCGGCCCCAGGCCGTTGCCATAATATTGACAGCTCGCGCTGAGCAGCGCCCGCAGCCACGTTGCGCTTTCTTCCTGCTTCCAGCCGCGCAGAACGGTAACGTGTCGCCCGTCGGCGAGAATAAAGCCGCTGATATCCAGGGCCTCTGCGCTCGCATGTTCGCTACGGCGTGCATCAGGGCGATGGTAAATGTTGCGGCAGGCATAGCTGCCGAGATGCTCGATCCGGGTCAGCCGGCTTTCCATCATACGTTCCGTTAAGGGTGCAGCCTGCTGAGCGACATACAGCGCGGAACGCAGTGCTAACGGACAGGAGGCAAGGAAGCTGCTGCTCAGTTTGACTGCACCAAAATCCCGCACCCGTACTACGTCGGTTAAGGGACATTCGCCAGCGCTGTCGGCTACGGACTGCGACGTGATCAGCTTCTGCTCGTTTGCCTGTTGCAACAGCGTCTGACAGCGCGCTGGCGTCAGACGTTTAAGCTTAAATTGGGTAAGCCAGTTGGGCGGATCGGATAACTCAAGCGGGGCGAGCGGGTCATAATAAGACGGCAGATAGCGATATCCCACGCCACACGCCACGCTCAGAATCATCATCGTCAGCCAGACTTTTCCTCTCACGCATCCTCCCGTGTAATTCTCCCTAACATTATGGCAGAAGCCCGCGAATCCCTCGTTTTGTCGTGGTAATGTATACGCTTTGCGTTCGAAGGAATGGGTTTAAGATGGCAAAGTTGCGGGTAGGAATCGTATTTGGTGGTAAATCAGCGGAACATGAAGTGTCATTGCAATCGGCAAAAAATATTGTCGATGCCATCGACAAGACCCGCTTTGAAGTCGTGCTGTTAGGCATTGATAAGCAAGGACAATGGCACGTCAGCGATGCCAGCAATTATCTGCTCAATGCCAACGATCCTGCGCATATTGCGCTGCGTCCTTCTGCGACCAGCCTTGCGCAGGTTCCGGGCAGACACGAGCAACAGTTGATTGATGCGCAAAATGGTCAGCCGCTGCCGACCGTAGACGTGATTTTCCCGATTGTGCACGGCACGCTGGGTGAAGATGGCTCACTGCAGGGAATGCTGCGCGTGGCGAATCTGCCCTTCGTGGGTTCCGACGTGTTGGGTTCAGCCGCGTGCATGGATAAAGACGTCACCAAACGCTTGTTGCGTGATGCCGGACTGACTATCGCGCCGTTTATTACGCTGACGCGAGCCAACCGCAACACGATAAGCTTTGCCGAGGTAGAAGCCCGTCTTGGCCTGCCGCTGTTCGTTAAGCCCGCCAATCAGGGATCGTCTGTCGGCGTTAGCAAAGTCATCAGCGAAGCGCAGTACGCGCAGGCGGTCGCCCTCGCCTTCGAATTCGATCACAAAGTGGTGGTGGAGCAAGGGATCAAGGGGCGCGAGATCGAGTGCGCGGTGTTAGGTAACGATCATCCGCAGGCCAGTACCTGTGGCGAGATCGTGCTCAACAGTGATTTCTATGCCTACGACACCAAATACATTGATGATAACGGCGCGAAAGTGGTGGTTCCTGCGGCGATTGATCCGCACATCAACGACAAAATCCGCGAGATCGCCATTCAGGCGTATCAGGCGCTGGGCTGCGCTGGCATGGCACGCGTCGATGTCTTTTTAACCGCCGACAATGAGGTGGTGATCAATGAGATCAACACCCTGCCAGGCTTTACCAACATCAGCATGTATCCGAAACTCTGGCAGGCCAGTGGCTTAGGTTACACCGACTTGATCACCCGTTTGATCGAACTGGCGCTGGAACGCCATGCTGCAGATAACGCGCTGAAAACGACGATGTAATCTGCACTCCCCGATAAGCCTGACAGCGGTTTGTTGTCAGGCTTACGCCGCGTCATCCTCCACGCGACGACGAATAATCAATCCTGCCAGCCAGAAACTGACGATCCAGGTCACCAGCCCCACGGCATAGGTTTGCCAGCCCCTGGCTTCAAATCCCAACAGCCCGACAACGCCGTTCAGAATGAAAATCAGGCCGATAGCAAAGGCGTAGTAGTGCCAGTCACGGCGAATTTTTAAAGGCAGGTTCATGGAAACTCCGCAGCGAAAAAAACGTATCGTCGCATATTACGGGAAACCGGTCTGTGTCGTGTGCGGAATTTCTTAAATGTTGCCAAATTTAATTTAAGGTAACTAATTTGTGACAACTGACAAAAATCTGCAATCCAGGATTCATCCCAGACTGAAATTACCATCATTCTGATATTGACAAACGCGATGACCTGTCACACTCACGGTAAGTTACTGGCATGGTGTCAGAGATGCAGAATTACTCGCGGAGGTCATTTATGGCTGATTTCACTCTCTCAAAATCCTTGTTTAACGGGAAACATCGAGAAACCGCCTCTACGCCAGGCAATATCGCTTATGCCGTGTTTGTTCTGTTCTGTTTTTGGGCCGGGGCGCAGATCCTGAACCTGCTGGTTCACGCGCCTGGCGTATATGAACATCTGATGCAAGTGCAAGAGACAGGACGCCCGCGCGTAGAGATTGGGCTGGGCGTCGGCACCATCTTTGGTCTGGTGCCGTTTCTGGTCGGCAGTCTGATTTTCGGCGTCATCGCCGCCATTCTGCGCTGGCGCTACCGCCGCCAGTAATGGCCAGGCGGTTATTGCCCCATGCACTTCGCCCGACGATCGTCGACCCGTTTTGCAAACCATGCCGTGGTGAGATTACGGGTGATTTTCGGGCTTTCCAGTTGAATACCGGGCAGCATTTCACGCGGTAATCTCTTCCCTGTCTTTGCTTCAGCAAGCGTAAACACCTTTTTGTAAAGCGCCGTTTCTTCAAACGCCAGACTGTCGCCTTTCTCCAGCTGGCGACGGATCGCGCTTTCGCTGAGATCCAGTTTTCCCGCCAGTTTACGCACCGCCAGCTCCGTTTTACCGGCGTCTTTACTGCCGTAGGCGATCAGGTCGCCATCCAGCGCCAGTTTGACGCCGCTGGCTTTACTGACTGCGTTCTGAAACGCGGCGTTTCGACTGGCATACCATCCGGCGTTGAAGTCGGCAAAGCGGAAAATCGGCGCGCTGTAGTTGGCCGGGTAATTGAGCAAATGGTAGGTTCCGAACCAGAGTCCACCGCGACGGCTGAACACTTCCTGGCGCACCGTTCCCTCCATCTTCCACGGATATCCTTTGCTGTGCTGCTCGGCAAACGCAATGCTGACCTGCATCGGACCACCGGTATGGACCGGATTCAGCGAACCGAACAGCGTCTGCCCCATCGGCACCATATTAATAAAGTCATCGAAAATGGCGCTGAGCTGTTTTTCCGTTTTTACTGTGTCCAGACGCTCGCTATAGCTTTTCCCGTTCGGGGAGGTGATTTTCAGCGCGGTATGCACCAGGAAAACCGGAATATGCATCCGTTCGGCGCGCCGGTCTATCTCCTTCCAGGCAATGTTGTTCAATCCCGGAACGGCGGGATCGGCCTGATAGTTGGACTCCTGCTGCGCGACCGCCAGCACCGAACAGATATTTTCCACCGTCGGTGCCAGCTTCTGGCTTTCAAAGGTTTTGGCGATATCCTGCGCCCAGGCGTCCCGATCCTTCACGCTGGCCGGCATTTTCTGGCGCACCACGCTCGCGACATCGACCGGTTTCTCGCCTTTTTTGAGCGGTTGCGAAGGCTGACTGCTACATCCCGCCAGCACCAGTCCGGCCAGCAATGACAAAGGGTAAAGACGAGACACCGCCGACATAACGTTTCCTTTTGTTAACCAAGTGTGTGGGTGACAGCCTGAATATCCCGCTCGTCCAGTTCACGCTCAAAACTGCGCAGACGTTTATAGATAGACATCAGTTCAACCAGCGTTGTCCACGAGTTGATCAGGTACTGGAACGCGCCCCGCACCTGGCTAAAGACGTTGGTAATTTGCGTCATCAGACCCAGGGTAATCGTACCGGCAACAATCGACGGAAACAGCAGGAACAACCCGAAAACGTTGTCCACCTGCAGGTAGAGAATGCGCGCGATATTAAAATACATGTAGTGGAAATAGAGACGGAAATAGTTCTGGCGAACCGCACTGAATAGCTCACGAACCGTCGGCGGCGTGGCGCGGTTGGCATCATCTTCCCCGTATACCAGCTCTTTACGATAAGCCGCTTCCACCCGCTGATTTTTAAATTCCAGTCCCGGGAGCTTGATCCCGACTACCGCCAGCATACCGGTGCCCATCAGTGACCAGACGATCGCCGCAATCACCAGGCCATAAGGCACATGGCCGACTATCGGCAGTTCGGGCACGTGCGGAGAAAGCGCAACCAGCACCGGCAGGAAGGCGATTAGCGTCATGATAGCGTTAATAAAGCTCACGCCCATGCTTTCCAGCGTTGAGGCAAAACGCATGGTGTCTTCCTGCACACGCTGCGCGGCCCCCTCGATATGGCGCAAATGCTGCCACTGCGCCATGTAATATTCGTTCATCGCCGTACGCCAGCGGAACACATAGTGGCTGACAAAAAAGTTGTTCAGCACGCTAATCACCACGGCAATCAGCGCGATACCAAGAAAGATCCCCAGTTCGTTATAGAACTGGCTCATGGTGACCTTATGTGGTGCGCTGAGGGCGGTCTGGATCAGATCGTAAAATGGCGCATACCAGGCGTTGACGGCCACCCCGACTTCAACGAGAAACCAGGTGACGAAGATAATCAGCGAGGTGCCAAGAATTGACCAGTACTGCCAGCGATGCGGACTGTAGAGAAACCAGAACAGCGCAAACAGCCCGACGCAGAGCACGTAGTAGGCATAAAAAATCAGGTAGCTCGGCGACCAGAAACGGGCGGCGCTGATAGGCACGGCGCCCGTTGCACCAGTCATCCGCGCAACCCAGTCCCCACCACCGGCTTGCCAGAAAATAACCGCGACTATTGCCCAAATAAAAGCCGAAAGGAAAAAAGGACCCGGCTTGGGGAAAAAAGACTTAAACATGATGCTCTCCTGCTCACTTCTTATCGTTATGACAACTGCTGTGCTTCTGCCGCTGTGCGGACTAAAAATAAACGATCACAACAGGCGAAACCGCCCATTGTGACCAACATGGCGACGCTTAGTTCGTTTTCCAGTCCTGAAGAATTGTTTCGACGGGTTTCACACGTACCGGATTGCCCGGCACGATCAGATTGCGCCAGACATCATTATGGTGCGCAATCAGCGTCTGGGCAGGTGCAGCCGCGCGATGTGCGGTGGTGTGGGCATCTTCCGCAACCGTAATGCGATAACTCCGGCTGGCACCGTTTCTGATGGTGGTATCGACACAATAGTCCGTCGCACAGCCGCAGATGACAAAGTGTGAAATCGCCTGCTCGCGGAGCAACTGTTCGAGCGCCGTTTTGTAAAAAGCATCACAGGCGGTTTTCGTAACATATTTGGCGTTCACGGGTGTCTCCAGTTCAGGCAGCAGCGCAAACCCCGCGCTCCCCTCCTCCAGGCCACCCGCCTCGGTGTGTTGAATAAAAATCGTGAGATCGGCTGCCCGCGTCAATTGATTGATACGTTCCACACACGCATCCCGATTAATACGCGGCGTGGCAAACACGCCGATTTGCATATCAACAACCATCACAACCCGTTTTTCAGACATCGTCAGCCCCATCCAAGAGTGGTAATGAAAGATTATTGCACGCCCCGGATCACAAAAGCGGACTTTCTTTCGCGGCAAAAACGCTACGTTTACGCGTCGTTACGTTTTTCTCACTATCCTTGCTCTAATTAGCGCTTTGCAACAGGCGGTACAGTAGTATAAATACGCTTAGTTTTTTACTCTCATTCATGGACACCACCGTTGAAACGTAGTCTGCTTTTTTCTGCCGCGCTGTGTGCGGCGTCATTGACCTCAGTCCAGGCGGCTCAGCCTGTTGCCGAACCGGTTTTTGCGTCTGATATTGTCGAACGTTACGCCGAACATATTTTTTATGGCAGCGGCGCGACGGGGATGGCACTCGTCGTGATCGACGGAAACCAGCGTGTTTTTCGCAGCTTCGGTGAAACCCGTCCGGGCAATAACGTTCGTCCGCAGCTGGATTCGGTGATTCGCATTGCGTCACTCACCAAACTGATGACCAGTGAAATGCTGGTCAAACTGCTCGATCAGGGCACCGTAAAACTGAACGATCCGCTGAGCAAATATGCCCCCGTCGGCGCGCGCGTACCGTCGTATGAGGGAAAACCGATCACGCTGGTCAACCTGGCGACGCACACCAGCGCACTGCCCCGTGAACAACCCGGCGGCGCGGCAAAGCGCCCGGTATTTGTCTGGCCGACGCGTGAACAGCGCTGGAGCTATCTCTCCACGGCAACGTTAAAAGCCGCTCCGGGTTCACAGGCGGCCTATTCCAATCTGGCGTTCGACCTGCTGGCGGATGCGCTGGCAAACGCCTCCGGCAAACCCTATACCCAGCTTTTTGAAGAGAAAATCACCCGCCCGCTGGGCATGAAAGACACGACCTATACTCCCTCTCCCGATCAGTGCAAACGTCTGATGGTCGCGGAGAAAGGGGCCAGTCCGTGTAATAACACGCTGGCAGCCATCGGCAGCGGCGGGGTTTATTCAACGCCGGGGGATATGATGCGCTGGATGCAGCAGTATCTTTCCTCTGATTTTTACCAGCGCAGTAATCAGGCCGACAGAATGCAAACGCTGATTTATCAGCGCGCGCAGTTAACGCGGGTAACCGGTATGGATGTCCCCGGCAAGGCCGATGCGTTGGGCTTAGGATGGGTCTATATGGCGCCGAAGAATGGACGCCCGGGCATTATTCAAAAGACCGGCGGTGGCGGAGGGTTCATTACCTATATGGCAATGATTCCGCAAAAAAATGTGGGTGCGTTTGTCGTTGTCACTCGCTCTCCGCTCACCCGCTTCACAAGCATGAGCGACGGTATTAACGAACTGGTGGTTGAACTGAGCGAAAATACACCGCGCGAGGTTCCTGCGTCTTAATTAATAATCAGAAGGCAAACGGTTTATTCCCACCAGTTTGCCTTTATTCATTTCGATGTAGCCGCCTTTTCGTAACGCCGCAAGGACCTCTGCTACCACGGAACGCGAAATTTGCGTGCGCTGATGAATATAACTCATCACCCCAATTTTTGAGCGTAAACCTTCATCCCACTCAATCATCGAGAAAAGGGTGGTTCGGATCTGTTCGTAGGAATTATTACCAATTAACTGGCGATCGCGCTGCTGCAGGATACGGTTCTGCCAGGTCAGCCAGTAAAACGCCTCACGCCATAGCTGATATTCTTCAATAATCTCAATAGCTTGTGACGACGGCAGGTGATAGCCTGAACATACTCCCTCGCTGATGAGATCATAATGAGCATCATTTTTCATCACCCCATTGCTCAATCCCATAATGAAAGGGGCCTGGGCGATACCCACAAGAATATGTTCATTACGTCTTAATGAGATAATCCCCTCCAGAATCACTACCGTCGTGTCGGGATTCTTTTCAGTGGAATAAAGAAGATGTTTTGCATGGACATATTCAAAACGTGTCCCAAATTTTGACAACGACTTATCAAGCTGAGCAAATTCTTTTAACGGTTTATTCAGAGATAACATCTGCGCGTTCCTTGCAGTAATGCCCGCCAAATTCTTGACGGGCATTTTTTAGATTAATGACGCGATATCCATTTCCGTAAGGGAAGGATTACCAGGTATATTTAACGCCTGCGTTAGCCGACCAGTCCTGATCAACATCGCCGCCGCCAAGGTAGTTCGCATCGGTATACGCGCTGAAGTTCTTGGTAAAGCTGAACTGCGTACCCAGCCCAACGCGAACCGCTGAACCTTTGGTGCCATTGTCGATTGAATCGCCGTTGACATCCGCATGGTTGCCCTGATCGTCATACACGTACGCCAGTTTGAAGTAAGGCGTCAGAGCCTGATCCTGGCTATAGGTGAAGGTATAGCCCGTATCTACACCCAGTTCATAACGCATGCTGTCGTAAGACTGACCATCAATATGCATGTCGTTGCTCAAACGATAGTCGTCACCAGACTGGAACAGACCTGACACGCTGCCATACGGCGTAACATAACCCGCGTCACCCACTTTCCAGTCGTAGCCCACTTTCAAACCGAAGCCCCAGGCATCTGTTGACGTGTTGCCATCGACATACTGACCGTCACTCATATTGGCAGACAGATCGTTGTTGAAGTGAGAGTAGCTCAGGTTGCCATCCACAAAGACGTCATTGGCAAATCGGGCAGAGGAGTACAGGTAAGCAGACTGACTATCCTGATCTACCTGGCCGGTATGGTCGCTCATGTCGCCTTTAGCGAAACCGGCTGCCGCACCAACAATCCATTTAGCGTTGTTACCATCAACTTTGGTATCCACACCCACCATGATGCCGTTGACATCCTGGTCGTAATTGATGGTGCCATTGTCGCCGCTGAAACCGCCGCCGAAGTAGCTTACCCATGCGCCGCCGTTATCCGCCAGACCGTGGCGAGAGTTGGTCAGACGTGTTCCAACGGTATCCTGCTCCAGGTTCCAGGTATTGGTGTTCGCAGACGGGATGCTCAGCGCCATATTGGCATAGTCAGTCAGTTCCATCTGTTGCATAACAACCGTATTACCCTGCTGCTGAGCCTGGTACGTGTACGCCCCCAGGTCTGCTTTATTGGCCGCAGAGAAAGTCGCGGTGCTGTTCTTATCGTTAACGTAGATCAGCTCTTTGCCTTTGTAATCGGCAATGGAGCCTGCACCCGTGGCGTTATCGATACGTACTTTGTAGTTACCGGTTGCCGCCGCAATGCCGTCGCCCGCGTTATCCACTTCAGACAGATCAGCGGTGTAAGCATCACCGTTACCATTAATCGTCAGGTGGCCATCGGAATTCATGCCGATAACACCGTAACCATAGTTTGACTTGCTGGTGTCTGCAGTGCGATCGTTGACCAGATCAGCGTTCAGAACGTAGTTGTTGCTGTGAATGTCAAATACACCGGCATGCACATTGCCACCCGCATCGGTGGTGCTGGTCAGATTCAGGGTATCCGTCTGCAGCGCATAGTCCGCGCTGTTACCGACATCCAGAACACCGTCGTTTGTGACCTTAATGGTGTTGGCATACAGCGCAGCATCACCCACGCTCCAGCCTGAAGCCACATCATCAGCAATAGTCACGGTACTGTTGTCAACCGTCAGGGTATCTGTCGCGACATGACCATCTTCGTTAATGTTCAGCGCTGCGCCACCGGTCAGGCCAATGGTGTCAGAAACCAGCGATGAATCGCCGACGTTCACCACAGAACCGCTGTTGATGCTCAGCGTATCAATCAGAGAGGTTTTGGTGGTATCCCACTGTGAACCATTCTTCAGCGTGACGTTGAACAGACCGCTTTGATAAACCTCTTTCCCCACAACATGACCATTTTCGTCATAGGCGGTGTCGCCGTTATCAATGCCATACGTTGAGGACGGCCACAGGCTGTTAGACGCGATATCAATCAGCGTAGCAGTCGCGTCCGTACCCGCAGCAACGCTGTCATACACACCGTCGCCATCGGTATCGACCTGGTGGACGGACATCGCCGCACCCACCCATTTACTACCGTTATCTAATGTTAGATCCAGACGGTCGGTGCCATCCCAGCCGTTGGTATCCACATTTGCATCGGTATCACGATAGCTATCAGCGCCGTTCGGGAAGAAGTTTTCGTCAAAGTTGCTGGAGAAAACCACATCGCCCATCAGCGTAGAATTACTGAAAGTTGCGGTGGTCTGCATCGCATTGTCTGCCGCCGGATTTGCAATCACAGCTAATGCAATATCATCTGCGGTGTTTGTACCGCTGTAATCGCTGGCGTTACCGTTATTGCCGAACCAACCCGTGGTGCCTTCGTCAGACAATGAGCCTGAGGTCACGGTAGAGTCCTTCACCGTAATGGTGTTATTGAACACTTCATTGCTGTTTACGCCAGTGCTGACGGTATTATCGTCAACATCCTGCCATTCATAACCCTGAGTCAGGGTAATACCGGCAACATGGGAGTTGTTGCTGATAGCCAGGTCAACTTCCTGATCCAGGGTGATCGCGGTGCCCAGGTTGTAGACGTCAACAACATGCGTATCTGCAGTGCCGTCGGTATGGGTGCCGTTGTAAGTATAATGTTCGTAGTTGTCGTCGATAGTTGAGTTATCAACGGTCAGCGCCAGACGATCATAAACATAGCCGGTCGCATCACGTCCGGCACAATCCTCCGTCATGCACTGTGAGGTAATCATTCCGTGAACAGTACTGTTTTTAATCGTCAGGCTGTTACTGTTGGCGTTGGTCGTCAGACCATCATCCAGATAGTACGTTGAAATCACACCGTTAACGGTCGCGTTATTGATGACCGGATAGATGTCTCCGTTATACACGCTATCGGTGCCGTAGTTATTCCAGCCGACATAGCCATCGTAGTACACACCATCCGCATAAGTCGCGTCGTTAAGGTGTTCAAAGGTGGTGTACGTCTTGCCAGAAATATCAGTTGAAGCATTCGCCTGAGAAGTGATTGCCAAAGTGCAGGCTAATGCTAATTGTGAGACTACAAGTTTCTTTTTCCAGGAGTGCATTTGTCATCCCTCCTCAGGGACGTAATAGTGTTGATCCATCAATATCAATGCATAGAAAACATTATGTTTCGCAAAGAGGATTATGCGGTGTCCACAATGAAAGGTTCAATTATTCTTTATCCGTAGTCCGAAAACGGACAATAACAAAAACCAGGAAAACACTCAGTTGAAAAATAAAAAATTACTTACAAATCAATGCAATAAAAAGGAAAAAGACAAGGATACATATAATAAATCAATACTTAATGCAGCGAGCATTGATAATAACGAACAAATAAAAAACCAGCCAACCTAAATAAATAAAAACTCAAATAAATAGATATTCAAAATAACCAAACGAATAACAATCACACTTTCAAATATGAATTTTTAGCTATTCATATTAAAAAATTGCCATGCGATTTCTTTTATTTATTAATAAAACAAAACAATAAGGCCCATTTTCGTAAAACACTCGTCCGCGGCTTCAGGTATACTATGGCCTTCACTTTCACAAGCATCAGGCATCCCATGACAGACTTAATCCATCGCCCTCGCCGTCTGCGCAAATCTGCAGCGCTACGTGCCATGTTTGAAGAGACAACACTCAGCTTGAACGATCTGGTGTTGCCGATCTTTGTTGAAGAAGAACTCGACGACTACAAAGCGATTGAGGCCATGCCCGGCGTCATGCGCATCCCGGAAAAACACCTGGCGCGCGAGATTGAGCGTATTGCCAACGCCGGTATTCGTTCCGTCATGACCTTTGGCATCTCACACCATACCGATGACACCGGTAGCGATGCCTGGAAGGAAGACGGTCTGGTGGCGCGGATGTCGCGTATCTGCAAGCAGACCGTACCAGAAATGATCGTGATGTCAGACACCTGCTTCTGCGAATATACCTCCCACGGTCACTGCGGCGTGCTGTGTGAACACGGCGTCGATAACGACGCCACGCTGGCAAACCTGGGTAAACAGGCGGTTGTCGCGGCCGCCGCAGGCGCAGATTTCATCGCCCCTTCCGCGGCGATGGATGGTCAGGTGCAGGCGATTCGCCAGGCGCTGGATGCCGCAGGCTTTACCGACACCGCCATCATGTCCTACTCCACCAAATTTGCCTCATCGTTCTATGGTCCGTTCCGCGAAGCGGCGGGCACGGCGCTGAAAGGCGATCGCAAAACCTACCAGATGAACCCGATGAACCGCCGTGAAGCGATTCGCGAATCGTTGCTTGATGAAGCACAGGGCGCGGACTGCCTGATGGTGAAACCGGCGGGGGCCTATCTTGACGTACTGCGTGACATTCGTGAGCGCACAGAGCTGCCGCTCGGCGCGTATCAGGTCAGCGGCGAATACGCGATGATCAAATTTGCCGCTATGGCAGGCGCCATTGATGAAGAAAAAGTGGTACTGGAAAGCTTAGGCGCTATCAAACGCGCAGGCGCGGATCTGATCTTCAGCTACTTCGCACTGGATCTGGCAGAGAAAAAAATCCTGCGTTAAGTTTTCCCTGAACATGCCGGGTGGCCTCGCCATCCGGCCTTTCCCCAAAACGTCACCCAAACGTCATACCAGCGACACTTACCGCTTCTACTGTCAGCACAGGAAGAAGGAGGTGTTGTGATGTTCAGTCTCGATAACGTACTCAGCGACCTTTGGCCCGAGGCGAGAACCACGCCCTGGCAGAAAAAGGTGTTACAACGCGTATTGTATGAAAAAGAGTTCCAGCTGTTTGCCGCCCGCCATTGCCATCTGAAAGGCGTGGATATGGTGGAACAAGTCCTGGAACATCTCCAAATACGTTGTGAAATCCCCGAGCACCACATTGAAAACATCCCCGAAAATGGCCCTCTGATCATTATTGCCAACCACCCTACCGGGGCGCTGGATGGACTGGCGCTCATCTATGCCCTCTCCCGCGTACGGCGCGACATCAAAGTGGTGACTAACCGGCTGCTCTCCCATCTGGAACCTCTGAGTTCGTTGTTTATCCCGGTCGATAATATTCAGGGACGCACGCCAAAATCGTCGTTACAGCAAATGGATAGCCATCTGCAGACCGGCGGCGCGCTGGTTTTCTTCCCGGCAGGGGAAGTTTCGCGTCTGACGCTAAAGGGAATCGCTGAACGCCGCTGGCACTCCGGGTTTATCCGCATGGCAGAAAAGTACCGGACGCCGCTGCTACCGGTACATATTCAGGCCTATAACAGTCCGCTGTTCTATGCCAGCGGACTGGTTTCTTCCCGCGCCACGCTGCTGCTGTTAATGCAGCAAATGTTTCGCCGCCGTGGCAGCACGCTACCCGTACGTATAGGCCAACAAATTGCCTGGACGCAATGGTCTACCAGCAAAAGCAGCGTGCGCGAGCAGGCGGAAAAGTGCCGGGAGCACGTGATTGCGTTGGGCAAAGGCCGACCAGGTCTCTTTCGTACCGAATCGACAATCGCCCCGCCGGAAAACAGAGCGCGACTGAAACGCGAGCTGGCACAGGCGGAATGTCTGGGAATAACCGCCGACGGTAAGCACATTTATCTCTGGCAGCGCAACGGGCAAGAGGAAGCGACGGTCCTGCGCGAGCTGGGACGACTGCGTGAAATCGCCTTTCGCGCCGTGGGTGAAGGGAGCGGCAAGCGCAGAGATATCGATCGCTACGATGATGACTATCTGCATTTGATCTTATGGGACGAGGAGGATCTTGAGATCGTCGGCGCTTACCGGTTTATCCCCTGCGCACAACAACTGGAAAAGCAGGGGCTGGATGGACTCTACAGTCACAGTCTGTTTGATTACGATGAGCAGATGGCGGACATCATGAAACACGGTATTGAACTGGGACGTAGCTTTATTCAGCCGCGCTACTGGGGACGTCGCGGGCTGGATTATCTCTGGTCAGGAATCGGCGCATACCTGGCGCGTTACCCGCAGTATCGTTACCTGTTCGGACCCGTGTCTATCTCCGGAGGATTACCGCCGGATGCGCGCGATCTGCTGGTTGCCTTCTATCGTCTGTGGTTCCCGCCCACGCATCCGCTGGCCGTCTCACGCCAGCCGTATCCCGCTTCGCTACCGGATGTGCTGGCGCAGTTTACCGGTAGCGACTACGCCGACGATCTGACGCGGCTGAAGTCGCTGCTGGGAAATCTGGGCTGCGGTATTCCCCCACTCTATAAGCAATACTCAGAGCTCTGCGAACCCGGCGGCGTACAGTTCATCGATTTCGGCAGCGATCCGGATTTTAACCACTGTGTCGATGGCCTGGTATTGGTGGATTTGACCCGTCTGAAGGCCAACCGTTATCAGCGCTATATTGAGGCACATTTATCACGCCATTGCCCGGTGACGTGACGCGTACCGGGCCGACAATGACATACCGGCCCGAGGCGGAAATTACGGCGCTCGATAAAACGGTTTATCCCCTAAAATCGTGGCACGGTGCATAATACGCCGCTGCGGCAGGTAATCGGCGTTCGCATAATGCTGCGTCACACGATTATCCCAAATCGCCACATCATTCGGCTGCCAGCGCCAGCGCACCTGGAATTCCGGTTTCGTAATATGCGCAAACAGAAAGCCAAGCAGCGCCTCACTCTCTTTCTCCGTGACGTCAACAATGCGCGTAGTGAAGCCTTCATTCACAAACAGCGCCTGCTTACCACTGATCGGATGGGTTCTTACCACCGGGTGCACCAGCGGCGGATGCTTTGCCACCGCTTCACGCCAGCGCTGATGCTCTTCCTCTGTTTTGCGGTATTTGTATTCCTGGAAGGACTTGCGGAAGTCATGCTCCGCCCGCAAACCGCTCAGCAACTGACGAAACGGCTCCGACAACGCCTCATACGCCGCAATGCCGCTGGTCCACAGCGTGTCGCCCCCGGTTGACGGCAACGCTTTTGCCGCCAGAATCGCCCCGGCAGGCGGTGTCTCAATAAACGTCACGTCGGTGTGCCAATTGTCATTATCCGGCGGATTATCATTGTGAGTATCCAGCACGATAATCTCCTCGACGCCCTCCGCATGCGGATAGACCGGATGGATATGCAGATCGCCAAAGCGCTGGGCCAACGCCCGTTGCTGTTGTGGCGTAATGGCCTGTTCGCGCAGGAACACCACCTGATGGCGCAGTACCGCGTGATAAAGCTGCTCAAACTGATTGTCGCTCAGCGGGCGAGTCAAATCCGCCCCGGCGATCTGTGCGCCGATGTACGGCCCCAGCGGGGTAATGCTCAGACGTTCACTCATTGGATTCTCCATGCCAGGGCGTCAGACGGCGCTGAAGCGCACGCAGACCCAGTTCTAAAATAAAGGCGATAATCGCAATCACCGCGATCCCCGCCAGTACCACGTCGGTCGCCAGAAACTCACCGGCCGACTGCACCATAAACCCTAACCCCCGCGTTGCCGCAATCAGCTCCGCCGCCACCAGCGTCGACCAGCCCACGCCAAGTCCGATGCGTAATCCGGTGAGGATCTCCGGCAGCGCGCCTGGCAGGATCACCAGCCACAGTACCTGCGCCCGGCTCGCGCCCAGCGATCGGGCGGCGCGGATCCGTACCTGCTGCGCGCTCTTCACCCCCGCCAGCGCCGACATGGCGACCGGGGCAAAAATTGCCAGGTAGATCAACAGGATCTTGGACGTTTCGCCAATCCCGAACCAGATAACCATTAATGGCAGATAAGCCAGCGGCGGCACCGGACGATAAAGCTCGATGATCGGGTCGAGAATGCCGCGTAGCGTCGGACTGAGCCCCATCGCAATCCCGACCGGAATACCGAAAGCCACCGCAGCCAGCATCGCCAGCACGATGCGGGTCAGGCTCGCGGCCAGATGCTGCCACAGCGTGGCATCCATAAATCCTTGCGGACCAGCGATGGTGATAAGCTTTTGCATCACCTGGTCCGGCGGCGGCAAAAACAACGGGCTTATCAGCTGCAGCGCGGCAACCGTCCACCACACCGCCAGAATCACCGTTAGCGTCGCCAGGCTCAGCGTAATCTGGCGCGAGAACGGCCAGCGCCATCTCAGTGGCCGTTGGCGCGGTTTGTCGTTGATCACCACACTCATGAGAAGGCCTCCCGTTGTTCAAAGACGCGGCTTAAGACATATTCGCGGGTCGCGATAAACTGCGGATCGGACTTAATGCTGCGGCTCGCTTCGCCTGCCACAAAGCGCCGGGCAAAGGTCAACGGCAGACGCTCCAGCACCCGGCCAGGTCCTGGTGACAACAGCACCAGTTCGGTCGCCATAAACACTGCTTCTTCAATATCATGCGTTATCAGCAGCACCTGCTTGCCGGTCTCATGCCAGAGTTTCAGCAGCAGGGTTTGCATCTGTTCACGAGTAAAGGCGTCCAGCGCGCCAAAGGGTTCATCCAGCAGCAACAGCCGTGGGTTCGCCGCCAGCGCGCGGGCAATGCCAACGCGCTGGCGCTGACCGCCGGAAAGCTGCCAGATGAAGCGTTTTCCCGCGCCTTCCAGCCCCACTTTTTTCAACATATTCTGAGCGATGCTGACACGCTGCGCTTTCCCGATGCCCGCCAGTTGCAGACCCAACGCGACGTTATCCTGCACGTTGCGCCACGGCAGCAGCCCTTCGTGCTGAAACACCACGCCGCGCTCTGCCCCCGGCCCGTCAACGCGTTTTCCCGCCAGCTGAATGCTGCCGTGTTGATACGGTACAAATCCGGCAATCAGGTTCAGCAGCGTTGTTTTGCCACATCCCGAAGGCCCCAGCACCACCAGCAGTTCACCGCTGTCGAGCGTCAGATTGATATCTTCCAGCGCCGGTTTACCACCGTAATCGGCGTAAAGATGAGAAAGTTGCAGCATCAGCGCCTCCTTTATTGCACGAAGCGGTCGGTGACGTACTGGCTGTAATCGCTTGCCACCGCAGGCACCTTGCCCTGCTCTTTCAGAAACTGCGCGGTGTCGATAATCGCTTTGTTCACCGGTCCGGTTAGCTCAGCCGTCTGCTGCTGGGGAGTGAGATAGGTATTGCCTTTTACCAGTCCCGGCACATCGGCTTCCGGAACGCCGCTCAGACGCGACAGCTTGCTGATGTTCTCCGGTTGCTTCAGCCATTCGTCGGGATTGGCGATATAGGACTGCTGCGCGTCGATGGCGCTTTTCGCGAAGGCTTTCACTACCTCCGGATGCTTCTCGGCAAAGTCTTTGCGCACGACCCACACATCCAGCGTCGGTGCGCCCCACTCACCGACTTTTTCCGAGTCGGTCAGCACCTTGCCGTCTTTTTCCAGCGCGTTAACGGCAGGTGCCCAGACGTAGGCACCATCAATATCTCCGCGCTGCCAGGCGGCGATAATCGCTGGCGGCTGCAGGTTCACAATCTCCACCTGACCGGGTTTAATCCCCCAGTGTTTTAACGCGGCCAACAGGCTGTAGTGGGTGGTGGAGATAAACGGCACCGCGATGCGTTTGCCGATCAGATCCTCGGGCTTACCAATCGTTTTTTTCACCACCAGCGCTTCGGAGTTACCGAGTTTTGACGCCAGCAGGAAAACCTCGATCGGCACCTGCTGACTGGCGGCGACCGCCAGCGGACTGGAGCCGAGATTACCGATTTGCACGTCGCCGGAGGCCAGGGCGCGCACAATACTCGCGCCGCTGTCGAATTTACGCCAGTCGACGGTGGCCCCACTATCTTTGGCGAAGGTGTTATCCGCCTGGGCCACTTTTGCCGGTTCAGCGGAGGTTTGATACGCGACGGTGACGTTCACCGCCTGCGCCTGAAAGGTGATGAATGCCAGTGCGGCAAGAAGTGTATTACGCGATGAAACGGCCATAGTGTCTGCTCCCCTGTCTTGTTATGGAGGCAGTATTTCGTTATGGCCGGATTTGATAAAGGAATTAAAAATTCTTGCTAAGAACAAAGCGTTTTTAGAAAAAAAGTGGGAATGGTTAGTTGGGATATGACTTTCATGTCACCGTATCAAACGGTTCCGTTCGCCTTGTATTTCTAACCGTGGAACAGACGTTTTCATGTCACTTCATCAAAGGGTTCCGTTCGCCCTACGAACCGTGATTCTCTGGACGTAAATTTCCCGCAAACGTGTTAAGGAGGCTCGTCGCCGCCTCCTTAACAATCCTGCCTCCCGGCAGGAAAATTGTCGGCAATTTTCAGCCGGACCCATCCACACCTGACCATCTCTGCGGTTTGCTTTTTTTACAGCGAAATGAATTTACCTGAAGAGCAGAGAATCGAAGCGGTGCCATTGGTCCGGCGTGAAAATCGATGAACCGTTGACGGCTGCCCGGGTCCGCCCGCAGGGAAGCGGGCGGAGGGGTCGGCCTGCAGGGATGCAGGCTCGACCCCGACCCGAAAGGCAGACGACATAAGGCGAATGGACCACGAAGTGGCGATTTTCCTTGCCGGGAGCCGGGATTGTTAAGGGCGTGGCGGAGAACGCCCTTAACACGTTCGCGGGTGAGTAAGTTCCAAAGAAGCAATAGTCATAAAGCGAACGGAACCCTTTAAAGAAGTGACATGGAAATGCCTGAAATCTTTCCCGGGCCCCTTTAATGAAATGACATGAAAACGCATACCACCAGCGCCCCCAAATATTGCCATTTTGTTACATTCATTCCATAACTGTACCTGATTGATTGCCAGCGCAGCGGCGCCAGGCATCATAGGGTCATTATCCGGCAAGAGAGCAAAATCATGATACGTGTGGTGCTGGTGGACGACCATGTGGTGGTGCGTTCCGGCTTTGCGCAGTTACTCAGTCTCGAAGAAGACCTCGACGTCGCAGGCCAGTATAGCAGCGCGGCGGAAGCCTGGCCTGCGTTGTTGCAGGACGACGTTAACGTTGCGGTGATGGACATCGCCATGCCGGACGAAAACGGTCTGAGCCTGCTGAAACGCCTGCGGGCCCAGAGGCCGCAATTTCGCGCCATTATTCTTAGCATCTATGACACACCAGCCTTCGTGCAGAGCGCGCTGGATGCGGGAGCCAGCGGTTATCTGACCAAACGCTGCGGGCCGGAAGAGTTAGTGCAGGCCGTCCGTTCCGTTGGACTCGGGGGACATTACCTCTGCGCGGATGCGCTGCGGGCGTTGCGTGGTGGAGAACCGTCATCACCGGTACTGGAAGTTCTGACACCACGCGAACGGGAAGTGTTTGATTTACTGGTCAAAGGCGACAGCGTTAAGGAGATTGCCTTCAAACTCGATCTCAGCCATAAAACGGTCCATGTCCATCGCGCCAACGTGCTGGGCAAGCTGAACTGTCACAGCACCATCGAGCTGGTTCATTTCGCTCTCGACCATCAGTTACTGGCGGGGCATTGATGTCGCACAACCTCCGCCACGTCGTCATTTCACTGTTTATTGTGCTGGCCTGGGGTACCGGTTGGCTGATGTTGTGGACGCTCGGTTTTTATCTGACCCACAACGGCCAGCAGGCGGCCCTGTTCCTGCCGCACGGCGTCTACCTGGCGCTGTTGATCCTGCTTTCACGCCGTTACTGGCCCGCGCTGGTGCTGCCACCGATGATGATGATGTTCTGGCTGCACAGCGAGCAACTGCTCAATGGTTATATTCTGCTGACCACACCACTTATCAGCATGATTCCCGCCAGCCTCGCACAGACTTTCTGGTACCGTTTCCCTCTTTACTGGCAGCGGCTGACGCTGCTGCTGGCCACGGTAACAGCCGCCTCATTGCTCAACGCCGCTCTACTGTCGCCGTTTGTCAAAAGTCCGGCGATGCTGCTCGGGCTGGCGTCGTTTACCGGTGGCGTGCTACTGACGCCGTTCGTTTATCTGATCTTCGAGTTTCTGCGCCAGCAGCATCGCTATCACCTGCTGGGTCTGGACACCAATAACCCGCCGCTGCGTACCTCGCTCATCATCTGGTGCAGCCTGTTTTTTATCATTGGCATTGGCACCCAGATGGTGCTGTCGCCAGAGATTGAACGCCTGCTGTTGATTGTGGTGTTTCTGCCCAACGTGGTGATGGCGTGGAAATTCGGCTGGCAGGGTGGCGTGCTCTCGGGGCTACTCGGCAGCATGATGATCACCATCGCCCGCCAGATTGGCGTGGGCTTCAGCAATCTGATTGAACTGGAGATTTTTCTCGCGACACAGTCACTGCTCGGTATTGGTCTGGGGATCGCCATCAGTCGTCAGCAGCATCTGGCGCAAAACCTGCACCATTATCGCCGGCGTCTGGAAGCTGAACTGGCGGCGCGGCGCGCGCTGGCCGAAAAACTGGTGCATACCGAAGAGGATACGCGCAAGAGCCTGGCGCGCGAACTGCATGACGAGATTGGGCAAAACATCACCGCCATTCAGATCCAGTCGCAACTGGTAAAACGGGCGCACGATCCGGCGCAAGCCCAGGCCGCCGCCAGCCAGATCAACGATCTCGCCCGGCGAATCCATCACTCCACCCGCCAGTTGTTGCGCCAGCTTCGCCCACCCGCGCTGGACGAACTGTCGTTCAAAGAGGCGCTGCTCCACCTGCTCAACGAGTTTGCCTTTACGGAACGCGGCATTCACTGCCAGTTTGACTATCAGCTTACCGCCACGCCCGAGAATGAAACGGTGCGCTTCACTCTCTATCGACTGTTACAGGAGTTGCTCAACAACATCTGTAAACACGCCGGGGCCAGCGAAGTACGAATTGTTCTGCGTCAGCAGGGAGATATGCTGCATCTGGACGTGTCCGACAACGGCGTGGGGATCAGTGCAGACAAGATAGCCGGTTTTGGCATTCAGGGAATGCGCGAGCGGGTCAGCGCCCTCGGGGGTGAACTGGCGCTGGAATCGCGGCACGGTACGCGGGTAAGTGTTAACTTGCCCACAAATTTGCAACAAATCGCCTTCTGACCAGGAAAAAGTCTTAGTCACTCCGGACTTTCTCTCATCCCCTTTCGGTTTCTCTTTCTTATAGTCAACAAAACGGAGACGGCTATGCACGCAGGCGCAGCAACTGACATCACACAACGTTACCGGACGCTGCGTCCCCGGCTGCTGATGTACATGGTCATCGGTTACGCCGCGTTTTACCTGACGCGTAAAAGCGTTAACTACGTGCTGCCAGCGCTGCAAACCGATCTCGGGCTGGATAAAAGTGACATCGGTCTGCTGGGTTCCCTGTTTTATCTGACCTACGGCCTGTCGAAATTTACCGCCGGGTTGTGGCATGACAGCCACGGACAGCGTTGGTTTATGGGCGCGGGACTGTTCGCTACTGGCCTGTTGAACGTGGTGTTTGCTTTTGGCGAGTCGCTGACGCTGCTGCTGGCAGTCTGGACGCTGAACGGTTTTTTTCAGGGCTGGGGATGGCCGCCCTGTGCTCGCCTGCTGACCCACTGGTATTCGCGTAACGAACGCGGCTTCTGGTGGGGCTGCTGGAATATGTCTATCAACATTGGCGGGGCGATTATCCCGCTGATTAGCGCCTTCGCCGCCCACTGGTGGGGCTGGCAGGCCGCAATGCTGATGCCAGGGATAATTAGCATGGCGCTGGGAATGGGGTTAGCGCTGCAACTGAAAGGCACGCCCCAGGAAGAGGGGTTACCGTCCGTCGGCAACTGGCGTAACGATCCGCTGGAGCTGCGCCAGGAGCAACAGAGTCCACCGATGGGACTGTGGCAAATGCTGCGTACCACGATGCTGAAAAACCCGATGATCTGGCTGCTGGGCGTTTCGTATGTACTGGTCTATCTGATCCGCATTGCGCTTAACGACTGGGGCAACATCTGGCTGACGGAAAGCCACGGCGTCAACCTGCTCAGCGCCAACGCCACGGTGATGCTGTTTGAAGTCGGCGGACTCCTCGGCGCGCTGTTTGCCGGCTGGGGGTCGGACCTGCTGTTTAGCGGTCAGCGGGCGCCGATGATTTTGCTGTTTACGCTGGGCCTGATGGTCTCTGTCGCCGCGCTATGGCTGGCACCCGTTCATCATTACGCCCTGCTCGCTGTCTGTTTCTTTACGGTGGGCTTTTTTGTCTTTGGTCCACAAATGTTGATTGGTCTGGCGGCGGTGGAATGCGGACACAAAGCGGCTGCAGGCTCAATCACTGGTTTTCTCGGCCTGTTCGCCTATCTGGGGGCAGCGCTGGCGGGCTGGCCTCTGTCGCTGGTCATTGAACGCTACGGCTGGTCGGGGATGTTCAGTTTGCTCTCGGTCGCCGCCGTACTTATGGGTTTACTGCTGATGCCGCTGCTGATGGCGGGCATCACCACCACTCTCAGTCAAAGGATAAAACAATGAAAATGACCCTTACCTCTACTCTGATTGCCTCCGCCGTTGCGCTGGCGACCTTATCGGGCGCCGCACACGCGAAAGGGCGTCTGGTGGTGTATTGCAGCGCCACCAACGAGATGTGCGAAGCGGAAACCAAAGCCTTTGGGGAAAAATATGACGTGAAAACGTCGTTTATTCGCAACGGCTCCGGCAGCACGCTGGCGAAGGTTGATGCCGAGAAGAAAAACCCGCAGGCTGACGTCTGGTACGGCGGCACGTTGGATCCACAATCTCAGGCCGGTGAAATGGGTCTGCTGCAGCCGTACAAATCCCCTAACCTGGAACAGGTCATGGAGAAATTCCGCGATCCGGCGAAAGTGAAAGGCAACCTCTCGTCAGCGGTCTACGTGGGGATCCTCGGTTTTGGCGTCAACACTCAACGCCTGAAAGAGAAAAACCTGCCGGTGCCGAAATGCTGGAAAGACCTGACCAAACCGGAATACAAAGGTGAAATTCAGATTGCCGATCCGCAAAGCTCCGGTACGGCCTACACCGCACTGGCCACTTTCGCCCAACTCTGGGGTGACGATCAGGCCTTTGATTACCTGAAACAACTGAACGCCAACGTCTCGCAGTACACCAAATCCGGTATTGCCCCGGCGCGTAACGCGGCTCGTGGCGAAACCGCCATCGGCATTGGCTTCCTGCATGACTACTCGCTGGAAAAAGAACAGGGCGCACCGCTGGAGCTGATCTCTCCGTGTGAAGGTACCGGTTATGAAATCGGCGGCGTCAGCATCCTGAAAGGGGCACGTAACCTCGACAACGCCAAACTGTTCGTCGATTGGGTACTGTCAAAAGACGCCCAGGAACTGGCGTGGAAGAAGGGCAAGTCCTATCAGATCCTGACCAATACCACCGCCGAAACCTCGCCGAACTCGCTGAAGCTCGACGACCTGAAGCTTATCAACTATGACATGGATAAATACGGTTCAACGGATGTCCGTAAAGCGTTGATCAATAAATGGGTCAGCGAAGTGAAGATGGGTAAATAAGCCCACACGATGACTTCCTGACGTTAAGGTTACGTAGGCCGGGTAAGGCAACGCCGCCCCCCGGCAATCATCGTCACCCTGAATGCCGGATGGCGCTCACGCGTATCCGGCCTACTCGGGATTGAACACCGGAAAACGTATGTCACACACACTTGCACTCCATCCTGTGAAAAAGCGGGATGCGATATTCCTTTGGGTTTTACTCGGCTGGCTGGCATTCGTTCTGCTGCCGAGCTGGAGCCTGGATTACGGTCTGCTGGAGTCCACGAGCGATGAAATCCTCGAGGCCTACGGCTGGTCACGGTTCAATATCAGTTGGCTCTGGTATCTGCTGCCGAGCCTGCTGCTGGTACGCCCGTTCCACGAAGCCAGACGCGAACAGCGCAGCCGCCACACCCTCGATGCGGGCTGGGCGCTGTTGTGTATGGCGTTTATCGTCATCAGCGCCACCGTTGAAGGGCGCGGTTTAGGCTACGCCACTATCGTGCTGTTTGTCGCGCTGGGGGCGATCATGACGCTGGCGCTGACCCGCCTCGAATGGCTGGGCGGCGACCGGTTTGTGATCGGTTCGCTGGTCACTATCGTGGCGCTCATCGGCATCTTTATCGTCTGGCCGAGCATCGCCATTTTCATCCCAATGTTCACCAACGACGCCGGGGAGTTCGCGCCGCTGGCGTTTATGAATGTGCTGTCGCAGGCGCATATCATTCAGGTGATCCTCAACTCTATCGCCCTGTCGATTGCGGTAGGTATCGGCTGTACTTTCTTCGGTCTGGTACTGGCGATTTATACTACCCGCATCGCTCAGCGAAGCGCCATTATTGGGCGTATCTTTTCGATTCTGCCGATCGTCACACCGCCGTTTGTGGTGGGGCTTGGCGTCACGCTGATGATGGGCCGTTCCGGCTATGTGACCGAATTAATGGTCGACTGGTTCGGGTTGACGAACACCAACTGGCTGTACGGATTTACCGGCATCTGGCTGGCACAGGTGCTGGCGTTTACCCCAATGGCGTTTATGATCCTCGACGGCGCGATCAAAACCATTCACCCGTCGCTGGAAGAAGCGTCATATACCCTGCGCGCCAGCCGCTGGCAGACGTTTAACGGCGTGTTTGTCCCACTGCTGAAACCGGCGCTGGCGAACGCCTTCCTGATTGTCATCGTGCAGTCGCTGGCCGACTTCAGTAACCCGTTGGTGCTCGGCGGGAACTTCGACGTGCTGGCAACGCAAATTTACTTCTACATCACCGGCTCACAGCTTGATTACCAGGCCGCCAGTACGCTGGGTGCGTTCCTGCTGCTGTTCTCGCTGCTGGTGTTCTGTGTACAGTACATGTGGATTGGCAAGCGCTCTTACGTCACCGTTTCCGGGAAATCGTACCGTGGCGACGTCCAGCCGCTGCCGGTGACGCTGGTCTGGAGCGTGGTGGCTATTCTGGCGATATGGATTGCCTTTAACGCCCTGCTCTATGGCAGCATTTTCTACGGCAGCTTCACCGTGAACTGGGGCGTGGACTACACCCTGACGCTGGATAACTTCATCAAACTGTTTGGTCAGGGGATGAGTGACGGCGCATGGCCTTCGCTGCTCGATACCCTGTTGTATGCCGGGATTGCCGCGCCGATCACCGCCGCCTTCGGTCTGCTGATCGCCTGGATTGTGGTGCGCCAGCAGTTCAAAGGCAAAAAGACCATCGAGTTCACCACCATGTTGTGCTTTGCCGTACCGGGCACCGTGGCGGGCGTTTCGTACATCCTTGCCTTTAACAGCGCTCCGGTATACCTCACCGGCACGGCGGCGATTGTCATTATCTCGATGGTGATGCGTAACGTCCCGGTCGGTATTCGCGCCGGGATCGCCGGACTCGGCCAGATCGATAAATCACTGGACGAAGCCTCGCTCAGTCTGCGTGCCGGGAGTTTACGCACCATCACGCACATTCTGTTGCCGCTGCTGCGCCCGGCCATTCTCTCGGCGCTGATCTACAGCTTCGTGCGCGCCATCACCACCGTCAGCGCGATTGTCTTCCTCGTTACGCCGGACACCCGCGTAGCAACGGCCTACATTCTGAACCGCGTGGAAGACGGCGAGTACGGCGTGGCGATTGCCTATGGGTCGATTCTGATCGTGGTCATGTTGGCGATTATTTTCATCTTTGACTGGCTGATTGGGGAAGCGCGTATTTCCCGGTCTAAAGCCAAAAACCAGGCGTAATGGAGCGCACTATGAGTCAGAAAAATTTCGTTGAACTGCGCAACGTCACTAAACGATTCGGCAGCAACACGGTCATCGACAATATCAATCTCACCATCCCGCAAGGGCAGATGGTGACGCTGCTTGGCCCGTCCGGCTGCGGCAAGACCACCATTCTGCGCCTGGTCGCCGGTCTGGAAAAACCGAGCGAAGGTCAAATTTTTATTGATGGCGAAGACGTCACTCATCGTTCTATTCAGCAGCGCGATATTTGTATGGTGTTCCAGTCGTATGCTCTGTTCCCGCATATGTCGCTGGGGGAAAACGTCGGCTACGGTCTGAAGATGCTGGGCGTGTCGCGCGCCGATGTGAAGACGCGGGTGAAAGAGGCGCTGGCAATGGTCGATCTGGAAGGATTCGAGGACCGCTATGTTGATCAGATCTCCGGCGGTCAGCAGCAGCGCGTGGCGCTGGCGCGCGCGCTGATCCTCAAACCGAAGGTGCTGTTATTTGACGAACCATTGAGTAACCTCGACGCCAACCTGCGCCGCAGCATGCGCGATAAGATCCGCGAGCTGCAAAAGCAGTTTGATATCACCTCGCTGTACGTTACCCACGATCAGAGCGAAGCCTTTGCGGTTTCCGACACCGTGCTGGTGATGAACAAGGGGCATATCATGCAGATAGGCTCGCCGCAGGATCTCTATCGCCAACCCGCCTCCCGTTTTATGGCGAGCTTTATGGGTGACGCCAACCTGTTCCCGGCGACCTTCAGCGAAGCCTCTGTTGATATCTTTGGTTATCGCCTGCCTCGCCCGACGCACTTTGTGGCTCAGGGCACCGGCACCGTTGGCGTCAGGCCGGAAGCGATCACCTTAAGCGATCGCGGAGAGGAGAGTCAGCGCTGTGTGATTCGTCATGTTGCCTATATGGGACCACAGTATGAAGTCACGGTGGAGTGGCACGGACAGGAAATCCTGTTACAGGTCAACGCTACACGCCTGCAGCCGGATGTCGGTGAGACGTACTATCTGGAAATCCACCCGTACGGCATGTTTGTGTTAGCGGATGCGGCATGATGCAATGCCGGGTAAGGCATCAGCCACACCCGGCACAAACTCAACGTTGCGCGTTCAGCGCGGCAATATCCTCTGGCGTGGTGCGACAGCACCCGCCAATCAACTTCGCCCCGGCCGCCTGCCACTGCGGCAGATAATCCGCCAGGCGCGCACACGATTCATCATGATGATGCCAGCTTTTGCTGCTCGCATCGTAATGCTCTCCGCTGTTCGGATAGACCACCAGCGGCAGCGCCGTTAACCCGTGCAGATGCTGCAAAGCGGCGGTGGCCTGTTGCAGGGCAATACAGTTGATCCCCACCGCCACCGTCTGCGGATAGTGTTCGAGAAACGTCACAACCTCGCGTAGCGGCGTGCCGTCGCTCAGATGCTCGCTGTCGCGCAGGGTAAAAGAGTACCACGCTCGCGCACGCGGATATGCGGTTAACAACGCCGCCAGTGCCTGAATCTCGGCAAAATTTGGTAGCGTTTCGCAGGCCAGCAGATCGACTCCGGCATCCAGCAACGCCTCCACGCGCGGACGGTGGAACGCCTGAAAATCTTCGCTGCTCAGCGTGTAATCTCCGCGATACTCCGAACCATCAGCCAGAAATGCGCCGTAAGGCCCAACCGAACCGGCGACCAGCAGCGTGCCCGCCTGCGGATTTTCTGCCAGATACGCCTCACGCGCTTTACGCGCCAGCTCGACACTTTTCCCAATCAGCGCTTTCGCCTGCGCCTCATCAAAGCCGCAGGCGGCAAATCCCGCTGGCGTCGCCTGATAGCTGGCGGTGATGGCGCACTGCGCCCCCGCCCGAAAATAGTCAAGGTGCACTTCGCGGATAAGCTCCGGGTTTTCCAGCAGGATTTTCGCTGACCATAGGCTGTCGGCTAAATGGCATCCACGCGCTTCCAGCTCCGTCGCCAGTGCGCCATCCAGCAACAGGAAATCCTGCTTATCCAGGAGTGCACTTAACGGATTATATTGCGACATGATAAGGCTCCTGTTTTGCGAACGAGAACAGTCACCATAACACAGCGTCAGCGACGGGGATCCGCGCTCACGCGCAATTCCCGATATACCGTCAGCGTTGCACCAGTCGCAAAAACCCGCGTCGGGCGCTTAATGCAGGATCAGGAGTCACAATCAGATACAGAATGGGTCGCCAGCTCATAACGTCTCCACTTCATGGGGGTTATCTACACTCTGGCAGGGGCAAAGCAGCCTGACACTAAGACAAAAGTAGGAATGCTGTGCTATTGCTCATACCACAACGTGCGGGGCAAGTAAGAGAGAAACAGCCCTCCCGGCAAAAAAGCCGGGAGGGCTGGAGGCACATCATAAGGCTAGAACTGGTATTTGATTCCCAGCACGCCGCTTGTATCGCGAAAACCGTTATGACCCATTTGTTGCGCAACGTTGCCCCAGACGCTCAGGTCCCGGGTCAACCGCCCCTCGACGCCCACCTTCACTTCACCGACGTTTCGACTTCCCTGCAGGGAGGTGCTCGTGTCATTCATCCTGACACCGTACTGCTTCGAGTTGTGTATCCAGTTCGCCTCGATAAAGGGTTCAAACTCGCGTACGGTTCCTTTTTCCGCGGCGCTTTTACCATTGACGTAAAGACGCATGCCCAGACGGGTCTGAATATTGTTGTCGCCCTGCCCCTGAACCCGCGTGCCGTTTTTCTCTGTATGGTCGTTAGCTTTCACCCCCATCCAGGTGACTTGTGCCTGTGGGCGAAGATACACGTTGCTTTCTATGTCGTCTGCTGCCATGAATGACCCCAGATGGAAGGCGTAACCCGATTCCAGCGACGCCGTCAGCCCCTTGCTTTTATAGCTTTCCTGAGCAATCTCATCACCTTTAACCGTATTGTCAAACCAGTTATAGAGTACCCATGAATCGACATACAGGCCGGTTTTATCCACGGCGTTCTGATACCAGGTTCCGTACAGACCCGCGCTGTAGCCGCTCACCTCACCATGAGAATCGTAGCCTGACAGGCTGTTATGGATGTCGTTATCCTGCTTACCATAGCCTGCCATTACGCCCAACTGATAGCCATCCGTGCCGTTCACACTCCCCTGCAACAACGCGCCGCCGATCTGCACAACAACGTGGTTAGAAGACAATGTGTTCTGATCGTCCGACATCCGCCCCTTGCTGTGCCCGCCTGACGTACGCAGCCACAGACTGGTCATATGCCGTTCCCCGGTAGCAGGGTCGGTATACCAGGAACCTCCCTGACGGTCCTGCAGTCGGGTGTTAAACAGCGTATTCGCTGCCGCCAGGTTGCTGGCATAGCTTCCCCCCTCAGGGCGATAGAGGTTGACCGCATCCGAGGGTTCGCCCGGCGCAGGCCGATCGTTATCAATGACATCAGGGGAATCATCAGGAACAGGCGTGTCTGCCAAATGGGTTAAATACCAGTTATTCCTGTCACTGCCGGAAGCCGTTCCCTGCTTCACGTGATATTCATAGCTTCCCGCCACGATACGACCTCGTTGCACAAAGGCCTCTGGCGTTGAACTGCCGGTCTCAATAATTTTAATCCCTTCATGCAGCAAGGCTCCTGAGCCATTCTCATTGTTAACATGCACATAGGTCGTGCCGGTCGCGTTGCCGGTAATCACCAGCTTATCCGTCAAGCTGTTGTCGCCGCCGAGAACGGTGCCCAGCGAAAGCGTACCGCCATTACCCGCATAGTCACCATTGATGGTTAATGTATTCCCGGCGCTGGTCACGCTGTTGTTAAGAATGATATTGCCGCTATTCGTCACATCGCCCGTCAGCATGACGTTGAGAGGTGAGGAAGGCGGAACACCATCATCATCAATCAGCAAGGTGCCACGGTTCTCCAACGCGTTGACGATCTGGCTGTTGCCGTGAAGGTTAAGCGTCCCTTCCTCGCCGACGATGACGCCGGAGGTACTGGCAAATGCATTCGACGTGGTCGTCTTCAGCATGCCTTCACTGACAAAAGTCGACCCCGTATAGGTATTTTCCGCTGACAGTATCAGCGTGCCTTCTCCCGCTTTGGTCAGGCTTTTACCGTCCCAGGCCGGATTGACCTGCACCGTATTGTCCGCCAGCGCGACGCCGAGATCGAAGGTTCTGCCCTCATCAAGCGTGAACGTTCCGTGCGCATCCGAATCCAGCCCGTTCCAGTACAGAGAGTACTTAATGACTCGAGAACCTGCGTTGATATAAGCAAAGTCCGGCTGGTTCATGCCTGCCACGAGGGCATTACTGTAAGAAAATGCGCCCGTAATCCCGTTTGTGGTTTCAACCAGAAGAATGTCCTGCATATCCCAGTGGGTAATGTTGGCATTAAGCGAGGCGTTGTCGCCAACAGTAAGCGATGCCGCCTTGAGGCTGACGTCACTGCCAAGGGTGAGCGCTGCCCCATCGGCAAACGAAGCATTACCGGAAAATTCAATCGGTTGTTCAGCCAGCGTCACGCTGGCCGCCTGGCCGACGGTCAGATTACCGTTGATGGCTCTGTTTGCTTCATCATTACTGACGATCTGCAACGTTGTCGCGCCATCGGCCAGCCTGATATCGCCGGTGATAGTCGAGTCGGTATTCAGTGTCAGCATGTTGTTGCCGCCGCTAAGACTGATAGCCGCGCCAGCTTCGCCACCGCTCGAGTACGGAGCACCACCGGTAATCACGCGGTTATTGATTATCGTCAGGTTACTGCCGGATATCGCTGCACCACCTGCACCGTTAGTGCCACCGTTTCTGCCATTGCTGGCTCGCCCTCCTACAATAGAGCCGCTATTCATAATCGTCAGACTGTCGCCGACGATTCCGGTACCACCGTTACCACCGTTGTTGCTATCACTGCCAGCGCCACCGTAGGATCCCTCGCCACCGACGATCGAACCGCTGGCCATATTGGTTATGGTCAGATGATTACCATATATGCCTGCACCACCGTCTGCGCCGTCGGGGCCTGTTGTCTGACCGCCAGAAAACCCCCCATCACCACCGGTAACCGATCCCGCATTGGTGATTGTCATATTATTACCCAGTATTCCCGCGCCCCCTGTGCTGGGCATCCCGGCACCGCCGGCATCGTCCAGACCGCCATAGCCGCCTTCACCGCCGGTCACGGAACCACCGGCTAAATTGTTAATGGTCATATTGCTGCCGGATATTCCCGCGCCAGCATTGCCGGCATTCTCTCCGTAGCCAAACCCTCCTTCGCCCCCGACAATGGATCCGCCGTTGGTGATTCTCAGGTCGGTACCCGATATCGCATCGCCACCTGCGCTGCCGGATTCGCCTCGACCACCCGTAATTGACCCACGGGCAATATTATCAATCACCATATTACTGCCGGATATTCCGGCGCCGGCATTGCCACCTTCAGCCCCATCATAGCCATAGCCCCCTTCGCCACCAAGAATAGCGCCGCTGTTGGTTATGGTCATCGCAGAACCCGAAATGGCATCGCCTCCCACGCCACTGGAATCGCCTTCACCACCGGTAATACGGTAAGTATTGATAATCGTCAGGTCAGTGCCGGATATTCCAGCACCGCCAATACCGCTCCTACCGCTGTAGTCATCATAACCGTAACTGCCATCGCCTCCGGTGATAGCACCATCGTTGGTGATCATGAGGCTGTTACCTGAGATACCCGCACCGCTAGCGGAATATCTGTCCCCTTCGCCACCGGTGATAGAGCCAGTACGAGAATTGGTTATCGACAGGTCAGAACCCGAGATTCCCACCCCCCCTGTGCCACTGCGGCTAACGCTATAGCTCCCATCACCACCCGTAATTGCTCCGCCGTTAGTGATGGTTACATTATTACCGGTCATTCCGTCAGCACCGTCGCCGCCAGCGTAGCCATTACCGCCTTTAATCGTGGTGCCGCTGCCAACGCTTACGCTGTTATCCGCCGCGGTCGTTTCCGGGTTCGGCGATAAGACATACCCGGCTCCGGCCCCTTCACTGCCGCCGCTAATCCCGTGAGTCCCTGTGTTGGATTGCGCCGTATAAGGAAATGAGCCATCAACATGAATCGTGGCACCGATTACCAGTCCAGGGGAAATAAAGAGTGAAGCAAGCAATAACGCTATTTTATTTTTATTAAAATGTTGCATAAATAAATCCTTTGTTAGTTTCTACAACATTTAATTCATTTCAATGCATTATTTAGATAATAAATAAGCCTGAAAAAACTAACGAGTAAGAAAAACAGTGAATATTTAAATTATGGAATTTTGCTTAACACTGAATGGGTAGCAAGCATAGTATTTGAAAACTACCGAACTTCCGTTATAGAGTAAATAGCAAAAGAAAAGTAACGAATAATTCTTAAATAACTTTATGCTTTAATAAATAAGAACATTAACAACACAAAATCAACAAGTTAGTTAGAATTCAAATCGCCATGGCATTAATATAGAGACAATCACTTAAGCAACAGCATCAATTTAATTCTTGATAAAAACAGGCTGTTACCTCTCGTACTCGACAATATAAAGCGGTACGTTTATAAATCCTTAAATTTCTTTATTTCATCTGCAACCAACAAATAAACTGGGAAATGTAGAAGCGGTATTCGGATTTGGCACAAATTCCCTCTATTGGCCCAATCCCATCGGTATTCGCCCATTTGCCCACATTCAGCTTCTGGTCAACACTCTACGATGACACCACTGACCCCCTCACGTGGAGTATCACCATGAACATTACCCATATTCGCAACGCCACCCAGTTGATTACCTTTGGCGGCAAAACCTTTCTGGTCGATCCGATGCTCGCCCCGCAGGGCGCGTATCCCGGTTTTCCCGGCACGGCGCGGGCCGAAATCCGCAATCCTGGCGTAGAACTTCCGTGCGACATCAACACCCTGTTGCAGGCGGACGCCCTGATCGTCACCCATCTTCATGCGGACCACTGGGACGAGGTCGCCACAAAGGTCGTGCCGAAAGAGAAGCCGATATATGTGCAAAACGACCAGGATGCGCAAATCCTGCGGGACCAGGGTTTCAGCCAACTCACCGTACTGACGGACGAGAGCCGATTGGGTGAGGTAACCCTGCGCAAAACGGGCGGTCAGCACGGTTCCGACCGGCTGTACGCCATTCCCGCCATGGTCGAGCGGATGGGCGATGCCTGCGGGGTAATCTTCCAGCATCCGCAAGAAAAAACGCTGTATCTGGTTGGCGATACGATCTGGCGCGATGAGGTTGAAAGCAACTTCATCACCTTCCAGCCGGATGTGGTGGTCCTGAACGCCGGGTTTGCCCACGTGATCGGTTTTGGCGCGATTATCATGGGCGCAGAAGATGTGCTGAAAACCCACTTCGTTCTGCCCGACGCGCAGATTGTGGCTGTTCACATGGAGGCGATAAACCACTGCCTGCTAACACGCGCGGCGCTCAGGGAATACGCGCGCGATAACCAGATTGCAGAATGTGTCCGGGTGCCGGAAGATGGAGAAACCCTGACGTTTTAATCCCCAGTCGAGGAGTGGTATGCGCCCTGTTACCGTCGCGATCGTCGCCGTTGAAGATTTTAGTCCGTTTCACTTCTCAGTGCCGTGCATCATGTTCAGTGAAAAAGCGGCAACGAAGAAACGCTTTGAGGTGCAGATTTGCGCAGAAGTCCCCGGCGTGGTCACCTCTGTTGAAGGCTTTTCCGTTACTGCCCGCCAGGGATTTGCAGCGCTGACGGGGGCTGATATCGTGATTGTTCCCTGGTGGGGGACGACCGCGATTCGCCCACCGCAGTCGCTACTCGATGCGCTGGTTCAGGCCCGGCAAAACGGCGCCCAGGTGGTCGGGTTATGCCTTGGCGCATTTGTTCTCGGTTACGCAGGACTGCTCGACGGCAGACGCGCCGCTACCCACTGGGAGTTTGAAACCGATTTTCAGACGCGTTTTCCCGCCGCGCGCCTGGATATCAACGCCCTGTACGTCGACGATGATGGCATCATCACCTCGGCCGGTACCGCCGCTGCGCTAGACTGTTGTCTGTATCTCATTCGCCAACGGTTTGGCACTTCGGTGGCGAATCAGATTGCGCGCCGGATGATTGTGCCACCGCATCGCGAGGGGGGGCAGGCGCAGTTTATTGCCCAACCGGTGGCGAAAAACACCCAGGATCAACGGATTAACGGCCTGCTGGAGTACCTTCGCCAGCATAGCCACGAACAGCACGATCTGGACTCGCTGGCGCAAAAGGTGATGATGAGTCGCCGCACTCTGACCCGTCATTTTATGAAAGCCACTGGCTCAAGCGTTGCTGAATGGCTGATTGCTGAACGTCTACGCCGCAGCCAGGAACTGCTGGAATCCTCCCGGCTGCCCGTCGAGCGTATCGCCACAGAGGTCGGTTTTCTGTCTCCGGTGACCTGGCGACAGCATTTTAAGTCCCGCTTCGGCGTCAGCCCGGCAGAATGGCGAAAAACCTTTCAGGGTGTAACGCAAGCAGATTCTGAGTGAGAGACCTCACTCATTCCTCTTTCTCACCTTTACAGGCTTTCACCGCACACCGTATCTTCAGCAACCTGTGAACGAACAAACTGCGCAACAGGATGCCTCCATGACCTTCAGCACGAATTCACTCGCCGCCGTACTGGCCCGACGCGACTGGGAAAATCCCGGCGTCACGCAGCTAAACCGTCTGGAGGCGCATCCTCCTTTTGCCAGTTGGCGCAACGCGACTGATGCGCGTCACAATACCGCCTCATCTTCCGTTCGCAGTCTGAACGGCGCGTGGAAATTTAACTGGTTCGCCTCGCCGCAAGCGGTGCCGGAACGTTGGCGTCTGGGCGATCTGGACGATGCCGATACGATCGCGGTGCCATCAAACTGGCAGTTGCTCGGCTATGACGCCCCCATTTATACCAACGTGACCTATCCGATCCCGGTGGATCCGCCGTATGTGCCGCATGAAAATGCGACAGGATGTTATTCGCTCACCTTTACAATCAGCGAAGCTGAAATACGTGATGAACAGACGCGAATTATCTTTGATGGCGTAAATTCCGCTTTTCATCTCTGGTGCAACGGGCTTTGGGTGGGCTACGGTCAGGATAGTCGCCTGCCGTCGGAATTTGATCTCAGTGAGTTTCTGGTCAGCGGTGAGAACCGTCTGGCGGTGATGGTGCTACGCTGGAGCGACGGCAGCTATCTGGAAGACCAGGATATGTGGCGAATGAGCGGCATTTTCCGCGATGTCTCCCTGTTAAACAAACCCGCCACGCAAATCAGCGACTTACGCATCACCACCCACCTCAACGAGGATTTCAGCCGGGCAATCTTTGCCGCCGAGGTCAGAATGCGTGGAGAATGCCGTGACACTCTGCGCGTGACCGTTCAACTGTGGGATGGCGACGAGCTGACGGGCGAAATCACCGCGCCTTTTGGCAGCGAGATCGTTGATGAGCGCGGAGCCTATGGCAATCGCACGACGCTGCGTCTGCATGTCGATCAGCCTTCACTGTGGAGCGCCGAAACACCGCATCTTTATCGCGCAGTTGTGCTGCTCCATACGGCGGATGGCACACTGCTTGAAGCCGAGGCCTGCGATGTCGGCTTCCGGAAGGTGTGCATTGAAAATGGCCTGCTGTTGTTGAACGGTAAGCCACTGCTGATTCGCGGCACCAACCGTCATGAACATCATCCTGAAAACGGTCAGGTGATGGACGAAGAGACAATGGTGCAGGACATCATTCTGATGAAGCAGAACAACTTTAACGCCGTGCGCTGCTCCCACTATCCGAATCATCCGCGATGGTACACGCTCTGCGATCGCTATGGTCTGTATGTGGTGGATGAGGCCAACATCGAAACCCACGGCATGGTGCCGATGAATCGCCTGAGCGGCGACCCGACCTGGCTGCCCGCCATGAGCCAGCGCGTGACGCGCATGGTGCAACGCGATCGCAACCATCCGAGCATTATTATCTGGTCGCTGGGGAATGAATCGGGTCACGGCGTCAACCATGACGCGCTGTATCGCTGGCTGAAATCAGACGATCCGTCACGCCCGGTGCAGTATGAAGGCGGCGGCGCGGACACGGCGGCAACGGATATAATTTGCCCGATGTATGCGCGCGTCGATCAGGATCAGCCGTTCCCGGCAGTGCCGAAGTGGTCAATCAAAAAATGGCTGTCGCTGCCCGGCGAACAGCGCCCGCTGATCCTCTGCGAATATGCCCACGCGATGGGTAACAGCCTCGGCGGATTCGCCAAATACTGGCAGGCGTTCCGCCAGTACCCGCGCCTGCAGGGCGGCTTCGTCTGGGACTGGGTCGATCAGTCGCTGATTAAATACGATGACGAAGGCAACCCCTGGTCCGCGTACGGCGGCGACTTTGGCGACACGCCTAACGATCGCCAGTTCTGTATGGACGGGCTGGTGTTTGCCGACCGCACGCCGCATCCGTCGTTGTTTGAGGCGAAGCACGCGCAACAGTTTTTCCAGTTCACGTGGCTGCCTGGCGCGCAACGTCAGATTGAGGTCACCAGCGAATATCTGTTCCGCCATAGCGACAACGAGATCCTGCACTGGACCCTCGCTCTGGATGGCAACCCAGTTGCCACCGGGGAGGTCACGCTGGATATCGCGCCGCAGGGTCGTCAGCGCATCACCCTGCCGGACATCACACAGCCTGACGCGGCAGGTCAGCTCTGGTTGACGGTGCGCGTGGAACAACCGCAGGCAACCGCCTGGTCGCCAGCCGGACACATCAGCGCCTGGGAGCAGTGGCCGCTGGAGGAAAAACTGAGCGTCGTATGCTCACCGCGCGCCAGTACTGCGCCACAGCTCAGCGTCAGCGACGCCGCGTTTACCGTCACGCTCGGCCATAAGCGCTGGGAATTCTGCCGCCAGCAGGGCACGTTAACGCAATACTGGATTGGCGATGAAGCCCAGTTACTGACGCCACTGTACGATCAATTTACCCGCGCGCCGCTGGATAACGATATTGGTATCAGTGAGGTGACACGGCTCGATCCTAATGCCTGGGTTGAGCGCTGGAAAGCCGCCGGGCATTACCAGGCGCAGGCGGTGTTGCTGCAATGCGAAGCCGATACCCTTGCAGACGCGATTCAGGTAGCCACCGTTCACGCCTGGCAGTATCAGGGTGAAACCTTGTTTATCAGCCGTAAAGCCTGGCGCATCGACGGCCACGGCGAAATGCAGATCGCCGTTGATGTCGATGTTGCCAGCGGCACGCCGCATCCGGCACGTATCGGTCTGACCTGCCAACTGGCGCAGGAAGCAGAACGGGTGAACTGGCTGGGGCTTGGTCCGCATGAAAACTACCCGGATCGCCTGTCTTCGGCCTGTTTTGACCGCTGGGATTTATCACTGGATGAGATGTATACCCCTTATGTTTTCCCCAGTGAAAACGGCCTGCGTTGCGGTACGCGTGAACTGAAGTACGGTGCGCACGTCTGGCGCGGTGATTTTCTTTTCAACATCAGCCGATTCAGCCAGAAACAACTGATGGAGACCAGCCATCGGCATCTGCTACAACCGGAGGCCGGGGCCTGGCTGAATATTGATGGTTTCCATATGGGCGTCGGCGGCGACGACTCCTGGAGTCCTTCGGTGTCGCCGGAATATCAGCTGAGCGCCGGGCGCTATCACTATCATGTTAGCTGGAGCTAAGTGCCTGATGGCACGACGCTTATCAGGCCTACATGTTGAGTCATTGTAGGCCTGATAAGGCGTTTACGCCGCCCTATCGGGCCATCAGATTACTCCTCCATCGCCTGGCGGATTTGCTGCAGCGCCGCCGGATCGTCAAGCGTGGTGAGATCGCCCGGATCGCGGCCTTCGCAAATGGCCTGGATCGTGCGGCGGAGCATTTTGCCGGATCGGGTTTTCGGCAGTTGCGAAACAAACCAGACGTGGGCAGGACGACCAAAGTTGCCAATCTGGCTGTCCACCAGCGCCATGATCGCCTTCTCTTCCGAATGCGCCACATCGCGGTCTTCCAGACTGTCGCTCTGTTTGGGAATAACAAACGCTACCGCCACCTGCCCTTTCAGCGCATCTTTCACCCCGACCACCGCCACTTCCGCCACGTTCGGATAGCTGGAGATACTCTCCTCGATTTCCCGTGTGCCCAGGCGATGCCCGGCGACGTTAATCACATCATCCGTGCGCCCCAGAATGAAGTAGTAGCCGTCGGCGTCACGAATACCCCAGTCAAACGTAGCGTATACCTGACGATTGAACAGCGACCAGTAGGTATTCACAAACCGTGCATCGTCGCCCCATATGGTCTGAATACAGCCGGGTGGCAGCGGTCCTTCGATCACTACCATCCCCTTCTCGTTGGCGCCGCAGGGTTCGCCGGTCATCTCATTGAGCAACTGCACGTTATAGCCATACATGGGCACGCCGGGACTGCCGAGGCGCGACGGCCGGTCATCCAGTGCCCGGGCCAGCGCCATAATCGGCCAGCCGGATTCGGTCTGCCAGTAATTATCAACAACCGGCACGCCCAGTGTTTCCGTTACCCAGCTTGCGGTCGGTTCGTCCAGCGGCTCGCCTGCCAGATAGAGCACCTCCAGCGAGGAGAGATCGTGATTGCGGATCTGCGCGGTCGGGAATTTTTTCAGCACGCGAATGGCGGTCGGTGCCGAGAACATCCGGTTGACCTGATATTTCTCGACGATCTTCCACCACACGCCGCAGTCCGGATACGTCGGCAGTCCTTCATACACAATGGTTGCCATCCCTGCCAGGAGCGGTGCGTAGACAATGTAGGAATGCCCGACAACCCAACCGATATCCGACGCGCAGAAGAACACGCCCCCCGCTTTGCCGCCAAAAATGGTCGCCATTGAGGTCGCCAGCGCCACGGCATAGCCGCCGACATCGCGCTGCACGCCTTTGGGTTTTCCGGTGGTGCCGGAGGTATAAAGAATGCAGGACGTTTCATTGGATTCCAGCCACGTCACCGGCACCGTGGCGCCGAGATGCTGCTGGCGCAACGTCGCAAAGTCGAGATCGCGACCGGCCACACGCGCCATTTTCGCCAGCCCGCGATCCACCAGTAACACCTGTTTCGGCTGATGTTGCGCCTGCTCGATCGCATCATCGAGCAGCTTTTTATAGGGCAACACTTTACCGCCGCGCGCCCCCGCATCGGCGGAGACAATCAGCACCGGCTTCGCGTCATCGATGCGCGCCGCCACGCTGTGCGAAGCAAAACCGCCGAACACTACCGAGTGGATCGCGCCAATCCGTGCGCAGGCCAGCAGCGTGATATGCGCCTCAGCGATCATCGGCATGTATACCAGAACCCGATCGCCGCGCTGCACGCCGAGCGATTGCAGCATTGACGCCACCACGTTCACTTCGTCATAGAGCTGACGGAAGGTAAAGGTGCGCTCCTCTTCGGTCTCGGATGAGACAGCGATCAGCGCCAGCGCATCCGGTTGTTTCTCCAGCCAGCGGTCAATGGCGTTATGACACAGATTGGTGGTACCGCCGCAAAACCAACGGGCAAACGGCGGATGGCTGTGATCCAGCGTGCGGGTAAACGGCTGCTGCCAGTCAATCCGCCGGGCCTGTTCGGCCCAGAATGATTCCGGTTGCGTAACAGAACGCTGATAAAATTCGCTAAAAGACATAACGCTCTCCTGTTGAACTTACGCCTGATGAAGCGGGTTCTAGATGACATAAAGGTCCATGTACTCATTGACCGGCATCTGCTCCAGGCGAGTTCTGTCCAGGGAGACCTCCAGGATGCGCTGCTGCTGGCGAGTCGGGAACTGGCGCGCCAGGTTAATTTTGAATTTTTCGATCAGTTTCGGGATCCCGTCGGTACGGCGACGTGCATGGCCAATCGGGAACTCCACGACCACCTCGTCAAACTGTGAACCGTCAGTGAATTCCAGGGTGATCGCATTGGCGATGGCGCGTTTTTCCGGATCGTGATAGTCCGCGGTAAACGCCGGATCTTCAACACAACGGATCTTCTCGCGCAGGGAATCGATTCGCTTGTCCTGTGCCACGCCGTCCTCATAATCCGCCGCCGTTAAGCGTCCGAACAGCAGCGGGATCGCCACCATATACTGAATACAGTGGTCGCGATCGGCCGGGTTATTCAGCGGCCCCTGCTTATCAATGATGCGAATGCAGGCTTCGTGGGTGCGAATGGTCACTTTTTCGATATCTGCAGCGCTTTTACCTGCTGCCTGCATTTGCGCATACAGCGTCATTGCCGCTTCAACCGCCGTCTGAGAGTGGAACTCCGCCGGGAACGAAATTTTGAACAGCACGTTTTCCATTACGTAGGAGCCGTATGGACGCTGGAAGCGGAACGACTCGCCTTTGAATGAGACGTCATAAAACCCCCAGGTTTTCGCCGTCAGCGCTGACGGATAACCCATCTCACCGGTTTTCGCCATCAGCGCCAGACGCACCGCGCGCGAGGTCGCATCGCCCGCCGCCCAGGATTTACGCGTGCCGGTGTTCGGCGCATGGCGATAGGTGCGCAGCGACTGTCCGTCGACCCACGCCAGCGACACCGCGTTGAGGATCTCATCACGCGTTAGCCCCAGCATTTCAGCCACCACGGCGGTGGAGGCCACTTTGACCAGCAGAACGTGGTCAAGCCCCACGCGGTTAAAGGCGTTTTCCAGCGCGATACAGCCCTGAATTTCGTGGGCCTTAATCATTCCGGTCAGCACGTGTTTCATGGTCAACGGCGCTTTACCCGCCGCGACCGCGTTGCGTGAGAGCCAGTCCGCTGTCGCCAGGATCCCGCCGAGGTTATCGGAAGGGTGGCCCCACTCCGCCGCCAGCCAGGTGTCATTGAAGTCGAGCCAGCGGATCATCGCGCCAATGTTAAACGCGGCCTGTACCGGGTCGAGCTGAAACTGGGTACCCGGCACGCGCACGCCGTTGGGCACCACGGTCCCCGGAACAATCGGCCCCATCAGCTTTTTACAGGCCGGATATTCCAGCGCTTCCAGACCACAGCCCAATGTATCAAGCAGACAGTAGTGGGCGGTGTCATACGCCACCGTTGACGCTATCTCGTAGTTGACGACGTAATCCACGATATCAACGATTTCACGATCGAATTCCGGGCGAACATTTAAAATTTGAGCGGACATAAGGTACGTTTCCTGTTTTTTTATCTTTAGAGGTAATGAATTACTGACGCTGATCGATCGGCACAAACTCACGATCGTCCGGGCCGGTATAGTTGGCGGAAGGACGAATGATTTTGTTGTCCTGGCGCTGTTCAATAATGTGTGCCGCCCAGCCGGTGACGCGGGCGATAACAAACAGCGGGGTAAACATTTCGGTGGGAACGCCCATCATGTTGTAGGAGACCGCCGAGAACCAGTCGAGGTTAGGGAACATCTTCTTCGTCTCCCACATCACCTCTTCCAGACGATCGGCAATGTTGTACATCTTCAGCGAGCCCCCCTCTTCGGAAAGCTGCTTCGCCACACGTTTGATGACCTGATGACGCGGATCGGCAATGGTATAAACCGGATGACCAAAACCAATCACCACTTCTTTGTTTTCCACGCGCTTACGGATATCGGCTTCGGCTTCGTCCGGCGTTTCGTAGCGCTGCTGAATCTCCAGCGAGACCTCATTCGCCCCGCCGTGTTTCGGACCGCGCAGTGCGCCAATCGCGCCGATAATGGCCGAGTAAACATCCGATCCGGTGCCGGCAATCACGCGGCTGGTAAAGGTGGAGGCGTTGAACTCATGCTCGGCGTACAACACCAACGAAATGTGCATTGCTTTTTCCCAGCTCTGCGTCGGTTTTTCGCCGTGCAACAGGTGCAGAAAATGGCCGCCGATAGAGTCGTCATCGGTTTCTGGCTGAATACGCTCGCCGTTGTGACTGTAGTGATACCAGTAGAGCAGGATGGAACTGAGCGAGGCCAGCAGCTTATCGGCAATATCACGCGCGCCGGAAACGGTGTGCCCCTCTTTTTCCGGCAGCGTACAGCCCAGCGCCGATACGCCGGTGCGCATCACGTCCATCGGATGCGATGCCGCTGGCAGCGCTTCCAGTACGGTACGGACGTTAGCCGGTAATCCGCGCAGCGCTTTGAGTTTACTTTTGTATGCCTGAAGTTCGTCACGGGTCGGGAGTTTGCCGTGAATCAGCAGATGCGCGACTTCTTCAAATTCGCACTGCCGGGCGAGATCGAGAATATCGTAGCCGCGATAGTGCAGATCGTTGCCGCTTTTGCCGACGGTGCACAGCGCGGTATTGCCCGCCGGTACGCCGGACAGCGCGACGGATTTTTTAGGCTTAATAACATGGGTATTATTTTGCAGGATCGTTGTGTCGCTCATGTTGTCCTCATCATTATTGTCATATGTAGGGTACTGAGGGTTTTCGTCCAGGCCTGATAAGGCGTAGCCGCCATCCGGCCTACTTGATATACAACGCGTCGAGCTTCTCTTCGTACTGGTAGTAATTGATGCTTTCATACAGTTCGTTGCGGGTCTGCATGATGTCGATAACGCTCTTTTGCGTCCCTTCCTGGCGCAGCACGTTGTAGACCTTTTCAGCAGCCCGGTTCATGGCGCGGAATGCCGAGAGCGGATAGAGCGCCATCGCCACGTTCGCACTGCGCAGTTCGTCGGTCGTGAACAACGGCGTAGCGCCAAATTCGGTGATATTGGCAAGAATCGGCACCTGGACTGCATCGGCAAACTGGCGGTACATCGAAAGCGCCGTGATCGCCTCCGGGAACAGCATGTCGGCGCCCGCTTCGACATAGGCCCGGGCGCGATCGATCGCTGCGTCTAACCCTTCCACCGCCAGGGCATCGGTACGCGCCATGATCACAAAGTGGGGATCGGTACGGGCATCCACTGCCGCACGAATGCGATCGACCATCTCCTCTTTCGAAACGATCGCTTTATTCGGACGATGGCCGCAGCGCTTGGCGCCAATCTGATCTTCGATGTGTAACGCCGCCGCCCCGGCTTTGATCATCGACTTGACGGTGCGCGCAACGTTAAACGCCGACGAACCAAAGCCGATATCAGCATCCACCAGCAGCGGGAGCGGACAGACGTCGGTGATGCGGCGAATGTCGGTCAAGACGTCGTCCAGGGTGGAGATGCCCAGATCCGGCAGTCCCAGCGAACCAGCCGCGACGCCGCCGCCCGAAAGATAAATCGCCTGATACCCGGCGCGCTGGGCCAGCAGCGCATGGTTGGCGTTGATGGTGCCGACGATTTGTAAGGGGTTTTCTTTGGTGAGTGCAGCGCGAAATGCCTGACCCGGAGAATCCAGAGACATAGTCCATCCTCGTGTTATCAACTTGTAACTAACCGTTGATTCACATAAAGCAAGGGCTATGCCAAAGGCGCTTTGAAAGAGAGTGTTTTAAATAACCATCGATATAACAATAAGATAAACCACAGCATACCGCGATAAGCGAAAAAAAGCGTGTCAGCTAACGTTTCATGAAACGTCCCGACCGGTTTCATTGCAACAATTATGAAACAAGACTACACCCATTACTCTGTCCTTTTATTTTGGGTTGGCTATGGCGACGACAACGCTTCCCCCGCGGGTGAATGATGACAAACCGGTTATCTGGACGGTCTCAGTAACGCGACTGTTCGATCTGTTTCGCGACATCAGCCTGGAGTTTGATCATCTGGCGACCATCACCCCCATCCAGCTCGGTTTTGAAAAAGCGGTCACCTATATCCGTAAGAAGCTGACCACCGAACGCTGTGATGCGATCATCGCCGCCGGATCGAACGGCGCATATCTGAAAAGTCGCCTGTCGATACCGGTTATTCTGATCAAACCCAGCGGGTTTGACGTTCTGCAGGCGCTGGCAAAGGCCGGAAAACTGACCGCCTCCATTGGCGTGGTGACCTACCAGGAAACGCTCCCCGCGCTGATGGCTTTTCAAAAAACCTTCAACCTGCAACTGGAACAACGCAGCTATATCACCGAAGAAGACGCGCGCGGGCAGATTAACGAGTTGAAAGCAAACGGCATTGACGCGGTGGTTGGCGCGGGACTGATTACCGATCTGGCGGAAGAGGCAGGCATGACCGGTATCTTTATCTATTCCGCCGCCACGGTGCGTCAGGCCTTTAGCGATGCGCTGGACATGACCCGCCTGACCCAGCGTCGCCACGGTCATTATGCCTCCGATCAGGCGCTGCGCACCCGCTATGGGCTGGGGGATATTCGTGGCGAGTCCGCACAGATGGAACAGGTGCGCCATACCATTATGCTGTATGCCCGTTCACCCGCCTCTGTCCTGATTCAGGGGGAAACCGGCACCGGGAAAGAACTGGCAGCCCAGGCCATTCACCGCGAGTTTTGTACGCGTCCTGGCACGCGCGGCGACAAAACGGCGCATCCGTTCGTCGCGGTGAATTGCGGGGCGATCGCCGAATCGTTGCTGGAAGCGGAGCTGTTTGGCTACGAGGAAGGCGCCTTCACCGGATCGCGACGCGGTGGTCGTGCCGGGCTGTTTGAAATCGCCCACGGCGGAACGCTGTTTCTCGATGAAATCGGCGAAATGCCGTTGCCGCTGCAAACCCGACTGCTGCGCGTGCTGGAAGAAAAAGAGGTCACCCGGGTGGGTGGACATCACCCCATTCCGGTAACAGTGCGGGTGATTAGCGCCACCCACTGCAATCTGGAAGACGAGATGAAACACGGGCAGTTTCGTCGCGATCTGTTTTATCGCCTGAGTATTTTACGTCTGTCGTTACCGGCTCTACGGGAGCGCCCCGCCGATATCCTGCCGCTGGCGGAAGGTTTTTTAAAACAATCGCTGGCCGCGCTCTCCGTACCATTTACCGAGTCGGTGCGCGCCGGACTGGCGCAGAGTGCCGGTGCGCTGTTGCACTATCAGTGGCCGGGAAATATTCGCGAATTGCGCAATATGATGGAACGGCTGGCACTGTTTTTAAGCGTTGAACCGATGCCACAACTGAATGAACATTTATTACAGCAGATACTGCCGGAACTGGCGGAGAACGAATCGCCGTCATCCCCTTCGCCTTCCGCTACGCCACAGCAGGTGCTGGCGCAGTTTAACGGCGATAAGCGCGCCGCCGCGCGTTATCTGGGGATCAGCAGAACCACATTCTGGCGACGGCTGAAGGAATGAACGGCCGGATGGCGACACACAGCGTCTTACCCGGCCTACACATTTCACCAGGCCAGCGCCATCCGGCACGCTTACGAATTACTTTTTCTTGTAGATATTGGCAGTGCCATGAATTTTGTTGTCGGTTTGACCGGAAGTCAGCACGACCACATCAGCCCCTTTCTCATCCGCTTTTTTGAGCAGATCTTCTTTCGCATCCTGAGTGGACGTTTCATTGCTGGTATTGATGTTGCCAATCAGGGTGTACTGCGACTCCACCTTCTCAAACTCAGCTTTTGTTAACAGCTCCGCTGCAAACGCATTTGTCGCCACAAAAGCCAACGCACCAATCAAGAGTTTATATCCAGTTTTCATAGAGAAGCTCCAGGTTATGTTATGACGCTATCATCACCGCTGAATCCATGCCGCTGTTCAGGGATGATTAATAACTAGTTCAGCTTCCAGAAAAAATCCAGAGGCCTTTCAGTGATAGGTTGCTTTTGTGGTTTCGGCCTGCTCAGTACTTTTTTGCATACTACGGTAAAGTTAAGTCACTTTCTGCATATAAATAAAATAATGACCGATACCCCCGTCTTTTAATAAATCTCTCATTATTGCGTAAATATGCATAACCCTGTTCAGAACAACTCCACTTAAGATTATTATCAAAACCCTTTCCAACTTATTGGCAATAATCTTAACATCGACAAAAAACATTCAGATTAATACCAATGTAAAAATTGACGTTCATCAAAACAATGATAATTAGCCAGCCTAAAATTCTTAAAAAACATTATTCCCGTCCGCAATTAAACATATTAAAGCGACACTCACACTAATGTTAATCCTTCGCATCTATTCAGTCTATCTTATCAAAATCCTCGCCTATCCTGTTGTTTTCCGCCTTATATTTGCATTATTCCTGGAGGGATAGCCAAAAACAATAAACATTTGTAATCAAATAATTAGCCATCACTTAAATATTTTCACTCTGTTAACGACGGTTAATAGACTCAGCCTATCAATATCGAATGCAAGCCTGCGGCAAAACGATTACGCTATATCGCCAACGGCAAATAATATTAAAAATCATCAGAATTTTATTTGCATGAGCAACCCGACAAATAGCCGTGTATTCAGCACTGGCTTTTCTGGCTTATGCCTGGATGTAATATTTAAATCTTAAGGAAGAGTCAATATATGAAAATAAATGCACAGTGTTTCCCTGAAACTCTATTAGCCATTGTAATTTCCATGGCTTTAACGTCCACTGCGGTAGCCAATAATAATATTTCCCCACCAACAGGTGTGGGGGATACTGTCATTATTAATAATGGACAAAATATTACGCTTTCCGCCACGGAAAATACCGACCCCGCCTGGAATAACTTCCGCAGTCTTTGGGTGGGTGATAACTCCGATGGCTCACTGCTGATCGATGGTCGGGCTATCACCACCGCCGCCGGTATGATCGGTAATGGCGCAAACGGCAGCGTGACGCTGACGAATGGTGCGACCTGGACACTGGGCAATTTGAATCTGGTACTCGGGACCCATGATGGTTCAGGTACGCTGCGGGTGAATAACGGCAGTAAAATCAGCGGTATTGATGAATTGCGCATTGGAGAATATGCCGCAAACGCGCAGGGAACGGTTACCATCGATGGCGCAAATTCGTCCGTCTCTTCCGTCTGGAGCGTGGTCGGCGATCAGGGGCGCGGCAACCTGATGATTACCCGCGGCGGAACCCTCTCCTTAAGCGAACACATGAACATTGGCTACGTCGGCAATACGAGTAACACCAGTCGTAATGGCTACGGTGTCGCCCTCGTGGACGGTGAAAACTCGCTGCTGGATGTGACGGAAGGTATTTACCTCGGGGGGTTTGCAACAACGCCCAATGACGCCACCGGGATCCTCACCGTCAGCAACGGTGCAACGGTCCGCTCGGGTAACTTAATCTGGCTGGCAGTGGGAGAAGGCAGTACCGGCATCCTGAATATTGGCGGCGCAAAGGGCGAAGCACAACAGGCTGCGGGAACACTGAACCTGCCGTGGATCTACCTTGGCAACACCAGCGGTATGAGCACGGCAGAGCTCAACTTTAATCACAACAGCGACGACTTCATACTCTCGGCCAAAATCACCGGTGTGGGTGAAGTGAACCATGTCGGCTCGGGGACAACCACGCTGACAGGCGCTAACACCTATCAGGGCCCTACCCACGTCGCGAATGGTACATTGCGCGCCGGGGCAGAAAATACCCTGAGTGCAAGATCCGATTACCGCGTGGACAGCAGCGCACAGCTGGATCTTAACGGCTATTCACAGACGCTGAATTCGCTGGAGCTGGCAGGCACAGCGATACTCTCTTCCCCGTCGCAAGTGCAAGCAGCCTTTAGCCCAACCCTGTTGACAATTAACGGTGATTACACCGGAAACAACGGCTTGCTGGCCTTGCGCACTGTGCTGGGTGATGACCTGTCGCCAACGGATAAGCTGATTGTGAAAGGTGATACCTACGGCACCACGCGCGTCAGCGTCAGTAACGCGGGCGGTAACGGAGCCGCGACGATTGAAGGTATCCGTATTATCGACGTTGAAGGGACTTCAAACGGTACCTTTGTGAAAGAAGGCCGTATTGTCGCAGGCGCATATGACTACGACCTTGTGAAACGAGACAACCAGAACTGGTCTTTGACCAGCCTGGCCTTGCCAGAACCGGTTCCACCAACTGAGCCGAAAGAACCCGTAATTCCAGAGTCTCCGACACCGGAAGGTCCGCACCAGTATCGCCCGGAAACCGGCAGCTATCTGGCGAACACCCTTGCCGCCAACACGCTGTTCACCACCCGGCTTCACGATCGTCTGGGTGAAACCCAGTACA
>ERZ506925.77-NODE-77-length-92385-cov-10.5491_pt1 | contig 92385 bp, 85 predicted proteins | sample MGYA00513973_ERZ506925 | MGnify/ENA metagenome assembly ERZ506925
CCAATCCCGTCATCAAACACAAAGCCGGTTTGCTCAATCTGGCTGAAGAACTCAGTAACGTGTCGAAAGCCTGAAAAATCATGGGCGTCTCGCGCGATGCATTTTACCGTTATCGCGAACTGGCCGATGAAGGTGGCGTAGATGCACTGCTAAATCGTAGCCGTCGTGCTCCTAACCTAAAGAACCGTACCGATGATGCCACTGAGCGAGCGTTGTTGATTATGCTGTCGAATTCCTGGCTCACGGTCAGCACCGGACCAGTAACGAGTTACGTAAACAGGGCGTTTTATCTCCGGCAGTGGTGTCCGTTCCGTCTGGTTACGCCATAACCTTGAGAACTTCAAAAAACGCCTGCATGCGCTGGAAGAGAAAATGGCCCGCGATGGTATTGAACTGACCGACAGCCAGATCGCCGCGCTGGAACGTAAAGCCAGCGATGACGAGGCCTGTGGTGAGATTGAAACCGCTCATCCGGGTTATTTGGGGTCACAGGACACGTTCTATGTGGGCAATCTGAAAGGCGTCGGGCGTATCTATCAGCAGACGTCCGTTGATACGTACTCGAAAGTGGCTCACTGCAAGCTCTATGTCACTAAAACGCTGATTACAGCGGCTGATTTACTGAATGATCGTGTACTGCCGTTTTATGAGTCTCATGGCCTGCCGATGCTGAGGATACTGACAGAGGCACCGAATACTGCGGTAAAGTGGAGCAGCACGATTACCAGCTTTATCTGGCGATAAATGACATTGAGCATACGAAAACGGAGGCAATGTCACCGCAAACCAATGGTATCTGCGAGCGGTTCCATAAAACGATCCTGAACGAGTTTTATCAGGTAACGTTCCGCAAAAAGTTATATGGTGATCTTGCTTCATTACAATCGGATCTTGATGAATGGCTGGCTCACTATAATAATGAGCGAACTCATCAGGGAAAATGTGCTGTGGCCGGACGCCAGTGGAAACATTACTTGATGGAAAACGCATCTGGGCTGAGAAAAACTTAAACCAGATGTAATCTGACAGATACCTGTATAAATAACCGGTAACTGTCAGATCAGGTCTGAGCTAATACAATTTATGACAGTAAGGGGAATTTACTCCCCCCCGATAAACCTTCTGAAGGCATCCCTTTAAAAGGAGGTGAGGACTCCGTTGAACTTAAATTTTCAGCGAGTTATCAGTCTGTAGTTGATGATGTGACGCCAGGAAGTGCAAATGTTTCTGTGACCTTTGTGGTGAACTATGCCTGATAAAAACTGTGTGTAGATAGGTTCGGTGTGTACACAATTTTAAAATCAGTTTGGGGGCGAAGAATGAACCTTCTGTTGGACATGCTCTTTTTGGGTGCCACAAACTGTTATGCGACCATATCGATAACCTGCACTTATTCCATTCTTCGTTACAGATAAACGCTCCCAGATAATTGTACAGCGCGATCAACCTATCTGACAGGCGCTGACAGTGTATGAATCCAGCGTAGATTGTCACTCTTAATCAAACTGTATCAACGACGATGATGGCGACAGTTGCGGTCAGTGATATTCAGACTAAAGATAAAGTGAAAGCCGCTACTGCCAACGCCACGGCAATGCTAAACCTGACTTATCAGTGAAATGATGCAGGAAGCCGACTATGATGTCAGCTTCTTTTATTTTTACTCACCCGGATTAAAGCGCTCATCCCATGGCATTAAGCGATGAGCCCGCAGCCTTAGCGCCAGTGCCTCTTCCCGCTTTTGCAGAAACATCAGAATATTAATCTGGTCGCTCCAGGCATCTTCTTCCATATGCATTGTGATCCACTCAGCATTCTCCTGAGCAAATAAATCTAGCTCATTAATATTACCGCTTTGATTAAAATGCATCAGATGTAAGCGGGAGAGATCCCGCTGCCAGCGTATTTGCATCAGCCAGGGAACGGATAATTGACGAATACTTTCCGGTGGTTCAAGTCGGCCCGTTTCGAATTCTCCCAGTGTCACACTGGCGCGAAAGAGCTGCATTGACAGCACAATACCGTACAGTGCGGTCGCGGCCAGGGCTGGACTCAGATATTTTACCGGCAAGGTGAACGTGGATTTACGGCTTTCAGTTGCACTCATCAGTAGCAGGATGAGAAAAAAGTGCGCAACGGAGTAATAAAGAGGAAACTCGACCTGAGTGTGTAACAAAATCGGTAGGGTGGTTAACAGCGTCACCCACTGCCGCAAGCTTTTTGGGCGGCGAAATAAAATAATCCAACCCCATAAAAGAATCAGCCCGCCCAGGAAGGCGACAATTCCGCCTTCCGCCTGAATAAATAACGTCTCATTATGTGGATGCTGCATCATTTCCTGGCCAGGATTCGCGAAAGGAAGATCGGCCATAAAATTTTGATACACCGATTCAAACATGCCTAAACCAATCCCTCTCCAGGGATGCGTCATGATAAGGCGCACGGTGTATTCCAGCGTCAGGAGTCGTTGTTGATTTGACCCTTCATGAGCCAACGAATTTAATACGGAACCCTGGAGCAAAACCGAACCCAACAGACCACCGATGAACGGTAAGAAAATAATCGCAAGGCGTTGGCAAGCCGTGGTTCTATCTCGCCAACATTGTTGACAGAAAAGAAGCGACGCGCAGGCAATTCCACACAGACCGCCCAGCCAGCCAATTCGGGAACGACATAATACTAGCGTCGCAGAGATGAGGATAATTGCAAAACAGATTGCGAACCTCCGCGCAGTTTCCGCACGAAACGATTTAAGCGTTCGCTGCCTGTCCGCCATCAACACCAGCAGAAGAGATAAACCTGTCGCCAGAAATGTGGCGGTGACATTACGCTGTTGAAAAATACCCGGTGCGCCACCGGAATAATTTTCAGCCAGTGCGTTAAGCGGGAAGGGAAGCCATTGTGGGCACCAGAAACCCATCAGAGAATAAACGGTTTCAATGCAAGCTGCCGCAGCGATCATATAGCTCAGAGCAACAATTTCTTTTTCCCGCGGTGGGTACTGAAGTAAGGTGAGATAGGTAAACACGCCTCCCCAGATCCCTGTTAGTCGAGGAAGAGCGATGGCGAGTCCCTGGTCAGGCGACCAGAAGACGGGTAACGTAAATGCTATCGCACTGAGCAGCAGGCATAAAAACGTGGGTGTCAGACGTATTTTATCCGCTTGCAGCGATAGCCAGACGATCAGCGCCTGAAGCAAAATCGCAGCCCACGACAGCAGGTTCATCGGTAAATTCATGCCGTAATCGCCGCTGTTTGGCCAGGGAATATGTATCAGCACTAACCAGTAAAAACTGAGCAGGAAGTATAAAAAAAGCGGCACAAGGCGGGAAGAAGTGAAGGTTTCCCCAGATTTGCAAAACGCGAGCATTCGGGCGGGCATAATATTCTTGAGTGGGTAAATCGATATTGTATTTACCCACTCAAGATGGCGCTATTTAAGTCCTGTCCATTCTAAGACTGATCCATTCAGGCATCGATTTAATATTGCCATTGCACTGAAAAACCAAGTGTAAACGGACTGGTCTGCATATCATCAGGTTTCATCACCGGAACACCGGCGAAAAGATCATAGCCAACGTTGCCTTTAACACCTCGCACACCGGCAACCGCACCGGCGATGCGTGTGCCGCTCCAGTAGTCATTTTTCGAACCGCTGACTTCCCCGTAATCAAAGCCAAGATAGGGCTGCATCCCCCACCTGGGGAGATTCAGGTTAATGTCGTTACGCAGATACCAACCCTTATCAGCATAAATGGAAGATTCACCGTCGAAGCCACGTACCGTCCAGCGGTTACCGATAGTAAATTTATCCGGCTGCGTCAGTTTATCCGGTGACGTTTGCTGCATGAAATGCGGCTCATAGCTCATCGACAGATCGCCTGCCTTAAACGGAAATGTGCCGTCGACGCTCAGGGTAATAATGCGTGCCAGGGGATCGGCACTACCTACCATTTCTTCGGCATCGGCTTGTTCGCCAAACCAGTGCGCGGCATGTTGATAGCCCAGTCGGGAGGTGAGTTGCCCAAAGGGCAGATAAGCTAAATGTTCCAGGTTGAGTTGCCAGCTGCTGGTGTCCCGGCGCTGTACTTCCACTTCAACATCGTTGAGGTCATAGTGTGAATCACGTTTAATGCCTTTAAAACCCAGCGTTGTTTTTTGACTGGCGCTGCGGTAGATAACGCGTTTGATTTCTGCAGTCAGTAATTTTTCACTGCTGCTGTACTGATAGTGGTAATCACCGCTATGGATTGTCTGAACCGTGCGATATTTACTGCCATAGAGTTCAAGCAGCCAGTAGCCCCACGGGACGGAGTAGAAGGCGGAAGTGTTGTCGTTGCGACGTCCATACTCATTTTTAAAACCGCCGCCATAAGCAACATAAAAAATGTCATTCAGCGTTGTGGGGTTATTAAGGTAAAAGGCCAGACCGCCTTCATAACGCCCCGTTTTTTTACTTCCGGCGTCATCCATCCACGTCCCCAGACGCCATGCTTTATTCTGGCTGCGACTGACTTCTACGCGAGTATCGCCAGGATGTTCACCGGGAACAAGATGAATACTTGCCTGCGATCCGGGAATACGCTGCAAATTTTCCAGTCCCTGTTCCAGACCGCGTAAATCAAGAACGTCGCCTTCAGCTTCCGGGAAGTTATTCCAGCTATGAACGGTGCGGCCTTCCTGATTTTGTAACAGCCATTCACTGATACGACCGGGCAAAATTCGCAGGGTTAATGTTCCCTCTTTTAAATTTTGGTCTGGAACTAACACCCGACTGGTAATATATCCATGGGAGATTAACCGATTCTGGACGGCTTTATGTAGAGCCGTGATCCCCTGTATTCCGATACAATGCTTTTCAACCTGGCGAATAAGATCGTTAAAGGTCAGCCAGTGGGGGAGGGCGACCGTTTTATCGATAACTACGTGTTTCATGTCATAGCAGACGGATTCTTTGGGCAGGATCAGTGTATCGCTATCCTGTACATTTTCTGCTGTGAGCAATGTCTTACTTTGAGGAGCAAGCTGATTATGCCTTGCCTGATCCTGTTGTTGACTGGTGGCACCTTGGCCTGAGACGGGCTCAGCTTCCACGATGCCAGGGCGTATCGCGAACAGTGAGAAAAGAATGAGACTGAGGCTGGTACGATAAACAATCATGATATTTAACTCTTCCCTGTAGGTACTGAACCTCAGAAGCATTTCTAAAATAAATTAATAAAGCCCCATAACTTCATGGGGCTTTGGAACTAAAATATATTAAATCCCAGTACAGATAACATAACCGCCAGGATAATAGATGATATCTACCACGACGTAGCCGTAATACATGTCACCTGGTTTATAAACGACGCCATTTTCCCAGACACCGTTACCTGCAGGTGTTCCATTAGGCTGTACCACGGTGTTATCATCGTTATTGGTTGAACCACCATTATCGGTATTATTGTTGTCAGGGGTATTCGCGCCATCATCCTGATTAGCCGAACCCGTTTCATTAATAACGCCCATGTTAGTGACATAACCCGTGGTATAAACGTGATCGCCCGTAATCGTACCGGTGCTTTCGTTGAACATACCGTTAGACGTATTCAGCTTAACATCACCGGTGCTGGAGATGTTGCCGCTGTTGTTCAGGTAATTAGTGGTCAGCGTAATACCGTTTTCCGCGCTCAGCGTACCGCTATTCATCAACGTTACGCGATCCATCTGGGCATTCAATTTATTACCAGCGGCAATGGTACCGTTGTTATAAGAGGTGCTCTGTGAATAACCGTAACTTCCCATCACATTGAGGTTGATATCATGCGCGGCACGGATATCACCGGTATTGTTCAGGTTGCTCATCACAGACAGGCTAGCATCTTCCCCTGCCTGAATAGCGCTTCCTGCGTCAGTCATCAGAGAAGAGGTTGTGATGTAGATGTTATGGCCAGCATTCATGTTGCCATACATCAGGTTATAGACATTGTTGGCGTTAACGTTGATGTCATTGTTACTGGAGATCGTACCGCTGTTAGCAAGATCGGACAGTTGCAGATTCATTTGATTAGCGTGGATTGCACCGCTGTTATTAAACACGCTGCTATTCATCTGCAGATTCAGATTACCGTCGGCGGTAATAGAACCACTGTTCTGGGCTGGGCCACCGTAGCTGCCCCAACCATTGGAACCGATGGTTAAAGACATATCCTGTCCCGCAGCGAGAGTCCCTGCGTTCTGGAAAGTATTTGTCACCGTCATATCAATGTTGTGACCCGCTTCCAGCTTGCTGGCAAGATCAGAATAATAAGACGAACCATACATGAAGATATCATTGCCGGCTGAAATCGTGCCGGACATGTTATCCAGTGTGCCATTGATAGAAACGGAACCGTCGCTATGAATTGTGCCGTTATGGTTAGAGAGCATGTTATTGCCGCTTACCTGCAACTGGCTGTCACGTCCCTGAGTCTGAATAACGCCGTTATCATTATTCAACATGGAGGCGTTAATCATATTCCAGCCATTACCTGCAGAAATAACCCCGTTATTGTTGGTCAGCGTATCGACGTTAACACTCATCGAGCCGTTGCTTGTCAGGCTGCCAGACGTGTTGTCCAGATTTGCTGAGTCCACGGTCAGCGAGCCTTTAGCATTGATACGACCGTTTGTATTATTGACGCCGGTCGCTCCCCAGGAGTTATAGCTGTTAGAAGAGCGAGCGATGCTCAGGGCGCCTTCGCTGGTGATTTCACCTTGGGTGTTATTCAGCGAATCCGCCATGATGGTGGTCTGCTGGTTTCCCTGAATCTTGCCATGGGTGTTTACTGTGTTTTTGCCAGACAAATCAACATAATTGCCTTTGATTTGACCATTGCTGTTGTCCAGTAATTCGTCGGCAGAAACGGAGACCATCCCATCAGACGTGATCTGGCCATTATGGTTCAGAACAGATGATCCCATTACAGCAGTGGAGTTTTTACCGCTAATATGGCCGCCGTTGTTTTCAATCACGCCATCAACATTGAGAGACAAGGTATCCGTCGCGGTCAGGTCTGCGTGATCAATACGCACGCCGACGCCACTGTCTGTCCCTTCCATGTATATTTTATTGGCATACATGGAACCCAGCGCAGATACATCCAGCGCGACTTCCGGGCTGGTGCTGTCGTCATATTTTTTCTGTACGCGACCATTCTTATCAATACGGTTATTACCGGTAATGATGTTCAGCTCATTCGCCTGCAGTTTCGCATTGACCTTCACGGAGCGAGCGATAATGTCGGTGTACTGAGTGGAGCGGGTGTCCATACCTTTACCGGTAATAGACACCTGGCCTTTGCTGACGTCCAGTCCGGTTACGTTGCCCTGATTATCGTAGGTGGCGGTACCCGTGGTGAGCGTAGCGTGGTTGGTGTTAATAAAACCGCAACCGTCGCAGGTAATGCCTGATGGGTTAGCAATAATGACCTGAGCGGACTGACCGGCGACTTCGATCATGCCGTTAAGCTGGCTCGGATCGGAGGAGCGCACTTCGTTAAGAATCACTTTTGCACTGCCGCTCGCCATATTAGCGTTGCCATTAATCTGGCCGGCTAACTGAGTGTTCGAATTGCTGCTACTGTTGTTCAGAATAACGCCGTTACTGTCTACGTTGAACTCAGAATAAACGTTATGTGAAACGCCACCCGCACTGGCTTTATTAATATCAACAACGGTAGTGCCATTTGCGTTGGTATGAATACCCGGTTGGTTAGTATTACCTGCTACAACCGCAGCGTGAGCTGGCATAATCATTCCAAGCGCAAGCATCGTTGCAAAGCAGGTTGGAGCCAGCTTTGCGTGTAAAACCTGACGATTATTGCGCACGATATTAATATTTTTGCTTTTCATTTACTGATCCTTGTATTTCCTTGAATATAAATTCCCCATTTCATTGGTGAAAAATGGGGGGGATATGAAACCATGCAATCCCTTTAATCCAGAAAAGGACTTGTAACGATTCGTTTTTTTTTAACAGCAATTGTTGGCTGGGTGTGAAAAGTAACACATTGATAATTGCACAAAAAAATATCGCAATTATTTATTATAAAAATGTGTTTATTAGGTAATTCATTAATATGAAAGAGAGGCGTCGTCGAAAATGGGAAAATCGATTGATAAATGATATGGATAATTTCTGTTCAAGATATTTCTGAGGTGTTACACAATGTGTAAGAAACTTGAAAAAACCTTAACGAGTGGAAGGGTAATGAGAACAGGCACGTCGCGAAGCAACGTGCCTGAAGACATTAGCACTCAGTAATAATCGTGCTCAGCGGCAGGCGAGATTTTGGCAGCGAGGCATTAAAATCTTCCACGCTGTGATGACCGACAGGCACCACCACCACGCTGGTGAAGCCCTTTTCTTTCAGGCCAAATTCTGCATCAAGAATGGCGGCGTCGAAACCTTCGATTGGCACCGCGTCCAGACCCAGTGCGGCGACGCCTAACAGGAAGTTACCCACGTTCAGATACACCTGCTTTGCCATCCAGTGTGCATCGTCTTTCAGCTCCTTACGGTGCATGTCGGCAAAAAACGTGCGACCTTTGTGATTAGCGGCTTTCGCCTCCGCGGAAGCAAAACGCCCATCGGCCTCTTCCTGATCAACCACGCGTTCCAGCCATGCATCATCCATTGCCGTTTTGGCGCAGAACACCACGACATGCGAGGCATCAAGCATTTTTCGCTCGTTGAAGACAAAGTTACCGGCGGCAGATTTCGCCACGCGCGCTTTGCCTTCCTCTGTGCTGGCGACGATAAAGTGCCACGGCTGAGAGTTAGTACTGGACGGGCTGAACTGCAGCAGTGTTTTGATTTTTTCGGCTTCTTCAGCGGTCAGCTTTTTAGCTGGGTCGAATGCCTTGGTTGAATGACGTTTTAAGGCAACTGAAACGATATCCATAACGACTCCCGGTTGGTTTTAATCTTCGCAGGTTACAGGGTTCTACCGGAGATGATAAGAGAGAAATGGCGAACACAGTTTTCGTTATTTGAGATTAATCAGACCGGGCGGATTCGTTTCTGGCTGCGTTTAGGCAGGCCATCGACCACTAAATTCCACGAGTCGTTCACCAGCTCTTCCAGTAACGACTCGGTAATATCGTCACCGGGCGCGACGGAAATCCAGTGCTTTTTGTTCATGTGATAACCGGGGGTTATGCTGGGGTAAATCTGCTGATTTAACAGGGATTTTTCCGGGTCGGCTTTCAGGTTTATTACCGCACGGCGGTTAAATTCGGTGACGATCATAAAAATCTTTCCTTCGACCTTAAACACGTCGTACTCCGGGCCGAACGGCCAGCAGTGCTCAGTAAAGGGGAAGGCTAATGCCAGGCGTTTTGCGCACTCGTGCAGCGTTTTTTCGTCCATTACTTTTCCTCGCGGGTGAGGGCGCGCCACATGGCTTCAAAACCCAGAGAAATAAACTCTTCAGCGCGAGCCGGTTCACGGGCGGCAAATTCCATTGTCGTTTCTGCCAGCGTTAAAAACAGCGCATCGCCGAAGGCGCGATATTCATCGGACATAAAGACCGGTAGCACTGAGCGGTGACAGAGATCGCGCAGTTCAGGAAACATATCGTCGGCTTTTTGTTCCGTCTCTTTGGTGATTTTTTCGCTGACGGCCAGTTGGCGTATCGCGCGATGCCCCTGCGTGTGGTTTATCCCCCAACTGATATAGCTGCGCCAGATATAAAAGGTCAGCGCTTTGGCATCGGTCAGTGAACGATCCAGATTGGCGATCATCGACTGGCAGAGACTCTGTTTAAGATGAAGATACAGTTCGTTGATTAACTCGTCTTTGGTCGCGAAATAGCGAAACAATGTCCCTTCCGCCACGCCAGCATTGCGGGCAATCACTGCGGTTGACGCCGCGATCCCGGACTGCGCAATCGCCGTGGTTGCTGCCTCCAGTAATGCCTTTTTTTTGTCTTCACTCTTCGGACGAGCCACTACACTTTACCCTTAATGTGGTCTAAAAATGTGATTGAAACACGGCGTATGCAGCGCCGCAACGGTGAATGTCAAAGATTGAAAATCATCTTGACGAGAAACGTCTGATTTCTATAATGAGTGCTTACTCACTCATAATCAAGGGTGCGTCGCGCAAACCATCGGACAGGCGCGCGTTTTCAGGTCAGGATATGAAGCGTCTCACAGTTTGCGTGGTTGTTATTATGCTCATTACCAGTGCAGCAACGTTACCGTTTGTCCTCAATGCTGGCTTCGGCCAGGCGCCACAGGGCGCTCAGCTTAGCCAAGTTGAACAATCTGCAAACTACCGGGACGGGCAATTCCATAATCAGATACCGACGCCGGGCTATACCGGAAACAAAAGTATGCTCGCGGCGTGGTGGGAGTTTCTGGTCGCGAAGCGTGAGAATGCGCGCCCCGATCAGCCCCTGCCGTTGGTTGCGACCGATCTTGCCAGTCTGCAGGTCACTGAAGACACCCTAATCTGGCTCGGGCATTCGTCGTGGTATCTGCAACTGGACGGCAAACGTATTCTGATTGACCCTGTGCTCAGCAGTTATGCCGCGCCGTTTTCCTTCCTCAATAAGGCTTTCGCAGGCGACTATCCGTGGACGGCGCAGGCGATGCCGGCGATCGATCTGCTGATCATTTCGCACGACCACTATGACCATCTGGACTACGCCACCATCAAGGCGTTAATGCCCAAAGTGAAGCGCGTGCTTACACCGCTGGGTGTCGGTTCGCATCTGCGTTATTGGGGAATGAATAGCGACATCATTGAAGAGCGCGACTGGAATCAGTCCGTGCGAATTGACGATTCGCTGATGATTCACGTTCTGCCTGCGCGGCATTTTTCTGGCCGCGGCATTAAGCGCAACCAGACGCTGTGGGCCAGTTTTCTGTTCGAAACGCCGGAACAGAAAATTTATTACAGCGGTGACTCCGGCTACGGGCCTCATTTCCGGGCCATCGGCGAGCAGTTTGGCGGCATCGATCTTGCCATTATGGAGAACGGTCAATATGACCAGGACTGGAAGTACATCCATATGATGCCAGAAGAGACCGCTCAGGCCGCTCAGGATTTGCGGGCAAAAGCGATATTGCCCGGTCATGCCGGACGCTTTGTGCTGGCTAAACATACCTGGGATGACCCTTACAAACGGCTGGCGCTGGCCAGTCGACATAAAGCGTACCGTCTGCTCACGCCAATGCAGGGTGAACCGGTAAAACTGGACGATCTGGCGCAGCCGTTCACCGTCTGGTGGGAGCAGACCTCACATTTGCAGGAGAGGAGTTCCGAATGACCATTTCTGCTCAGGTTATCGACACGATTGTCGAGTGGATAGATGATAATTTGAATCAGCCGCTGCGCATTGACGACATTGCGCGCCACGCGGGGTATTCCAAATGGCATCTGCAGCGTCTGTTTTTACAGTACAAAGGGGAGAGTCTGGGACGTTATATTCGTGAACGTAAACTGCTGCTCGCGGCGCGGGATCTGCGCGAGTCCGACGAAAAAGTGTATGACATTTGTCTGCGCTACGGGTTTGACTCTCAACAGACCTTTACTCGCATTTTCACCCGCACGTTTAACCAGCCGTCGGGCGCCTACCGCAAAGAAAATCACAGTCGGGCACACTGATCTCCCGGAAAAACGCTTTCTTTGGCAAAACATCTCCTCACTGTGGATTAAAAAACATAGGTGAGGGGTATGAAGGATTTTTGCCAATAATGGGCGATTTACTATATATAGCCTGTGGGGTTTTATTGATACGTCAGATTGAGTGTCGCCGTCGCATTTGCTTGTCCGGCCCGTACTTTATCTTTGGTCTGTATATATCGGGCGGTAATGGGGAACGACTCCAGGCCGCCTGCCGAGCGTTTAAGATTAAGCATCTTATTCAGTTCCAGTGGCGTATCGTTGTACAGTAACTGCACGCCGATCCCCGCGGCAACCCTTTCGTCGCCCTGGTTACTGAGCTCGGGAACGCTGTCGTCCGTGGTATCAGGGTTTTGTGCGCCGGTTAACGTCACATTGATATCGGCGTTCGCGTCACAGTCGCGTTTCAGGTCAGCCGTGCTGCTTTCCTGTGAATGGGTACCCAACTGGGTAAACTGGTCGGCCTGCACATCCCCAATGGGGAACGCGAGATTAGTACCGGACGGTATGGTGCAGGCGAGCACAGTGATACTGCCATTGATAAGATTTCATTTCCCCATTGGCAGGGTATAGGCAGAGCCGGGACCATCGCCCACTGCCCAGCTCATTATCATGCCGTTATCACAATACGCGCTCACTTCCGGGAACGTCAGATAATGGGCTTTCAGGACGGTGCCCGCAGGCGTATCTTGCTTTCGGGTTTATTAGTAAATGATCTCTGTGCCGGAAAGATGGAATGTGTGGAAGGCGCATAGATAAGAATATTTATTGTTCTAATATTTAAATTAACAAATCACGCCTGATTGGTAATGTGGTGAGTCTCTCGGGTTCCTGTTAGTGAGCGCCAAAAGAAGTGGCGCCCGGTTGGGTCACCGGCTTAGTGAGCCAGCGAAAACCAACGACGCCACACGTAGCGAATCACGAAATATTCAACAGCGCCAAGCGCTAAGAACCACAGGCAGAACAGCAGCGTGTAGAACTGGTTGAGATCCATCAGATGGAAGGTCGCAACCAGCTTTTGTGCCAGCACCAGCCCCAGCGAAGGCGCGGGAAGCAGCAGGCAGGAGAGAAAGGCCATCAGCAGAATACCGGCGGCGGTCATCAGTGATTCAAGTGGGTGTTTCATGGCAATGTTAAACGTGAGTTAAAAAAGCCATTGTCCGGGATCTTCACCGTTAACGCAAACCGGCGCCGCTTACCCGGCCCAAATCTCACAATGTTTTTTCACCAGCCCGATGAGCGATCCGCCATCGCTGACAAACTCACGCATTTTTTGCGCTTCGCTGGCCCCCTGTTTAACCTGCCGGGTCAGGGCTTCAATCGCACTTGCGGCACCGACTTTATCAGCGGACGGCGCAACTTTTTCCAGCAGGCGCAGTGTGTCCTCTGAAAGCGAATGATGGTCGCCGGTATGCACGTCGGTCAGAATCCCCTCCAGCCCGTAGCGACAGGCCTGAAAACGGTTGAATTTATACAGCAGATAGTCACGCTCCTGATGTTTAAACGGTCGTTCCGTCAGTAGCCAGTGCGCGGTAGCCTGAATTAAACCGGCCATATTGATCGCATGGCTGAGGGTGAGCGGCGTATCCATCACCCGCACTTCGACCGTGCCAAAATGCGGGCTGGGGCGAATATCCCAGTGTAAATCTTTAATGCTGTCGATCATGTTTGTATAGCTGAGACGACGGAATAACCCTTCAAACTCCTGCCAGTTGCTCACCCACGGCATGGGGCCGTTATCCGGGAAACCAGAGAAGATATTCAGCCGCGACGAGGCAAAGCGGGTGTCGGAGCCCTGCATATAAGGTGAAGCCGCCGAGAGCGCAATAAAATGCGGGACAAAGTGCGACAGCCCGTGCAGCAGGTAAATCGCATCATCTCCGCTGGCGCAGCCGACGTGAACATGCTGGCCAAATACGGTGGCCTGCTGAATGAGATAGCCAAAATTTTCCAGCGTGCGTTGATAGCGTTCGTTATCGCATACTTCCTGGCGTTGCCATTTCTGAAACGGATGCGTACCGCCGCCGCAAATTTCGAGGTGATGGTTAGCCGCCGCTTGCAGGATCACCTGTTGCATCGCGGAAAACTGCGCCGCCGCCTGATCGATACTGTGGCAAACGTCAGTCGCCATCTCCAGCATGCTTTCGGTGATATCGTGCTTCACTTCGCCGGCGTGTACCCGGTCTTTCACTGCGGCAATCAGCGTCGAAGAGTCCTGGCTCAGATCATATCCCGGCGGATTAACCACCTGTATTTCCAGTTCAATGCCGAGGGTGTACGGTTCAGAGACGTGAAAATCGGGTAGTGGCATAGTGTTCGCTTCTCCTTTGATTTGTCAGATGAGTATAGAAGTGAGTGCGGGTTTCGGCTTGGTGGAAGAAATCTGAATCCGGTGCTTTGAAGGCGCATCGGGAACTGCTATAACCAAATTTTATCCTTGTGTAAGGAGTAATCGGTGCCGGAAATCAATGAATACGGCCAGACGGTGGGCGATGCGCTACCGGACTGGCATGGCGCGTCCGTTCTGCAACGGACCGTGCTGGAAGGTCGCTGGTGTCGCCTTGAGCCGCTCGATCCTGAACGTCATGCCGCCGATTTGTTCGACGCTTATGCGCAGGCAGACGACGAGCGAGACTGGACGTGGCTGGCAAGCCGTCGACCCGATAGCGTTGCGGCGACGTTCCACTGGCTCAGTGGAAAAGCGAATGATGACGCGCTGGTACCTTTCACCGTGGTGGATATCCGCGCAGAACGTGCGGTGGGGTTAGTCTGCTTTATGGCGATCGAACGCGAGCACGGCAGCGTTGAAATCGGCCATGTCACCTGGTCGCCGCGGATGAAAAATAGCGTACTGGGCACAGAAGCCGTCTGGCTGCTGTTGCGCTACGCCTTCGCACAGGGATATCGCCGCGTGGAGTGGAAATGTGATTCTCTCAACCTGGCGTCGCGTCGCGCGGCAGAGCGCCTGGGATTTGTCTTTGAAGGCCGCTTTCGCCAGAAAATTGTCCGCAAAGGCCGCAACCGGGACAGTGACTGGCTATCGATGATTGATGGCGAGTGGCCTGAGTGTGACCGCGCATTGCAGCGCTGGTTAGCGGCGGAGAATTTTGACGCGCAGGGCCAGCAGATTAAAACGCTGGCCCAGTGTCGACAGTAATACGCTTACCGACGCGCCGGTTTACGTACCGGCGCGTCGCCTGCCATGTAATAACGCGCTGTACTTTTCGCCAGCGGAGCGCGTCCGCGAATGGCATCGGCAATTTTCTCGCCAATCATAATGGTCGTTGCATTCAGATTGCCGGTGATAATTTGCGGCATGATCGACGCATCCACGACGCGCAGATTCTCAACGCCATGCACTTTCCCTTCACCGTCGACCACTGCCATCTCGTCAAAGCCCATTTTACAGGTGCCGCAGGGGTGAAACGCCGTCTCCGCATGTTCGCGCACAAATGCGTCCAGCTGTTCGTCAGTCTGACACGCGATGCCGGGACTGATCTCTCGTCCACGGAATTTATCCAGCGCCGGCTGGTTGATGATTTCCCGCGTGATACGAATCGCATCGCGGAACTCCTGCCAGTCTTGTTCTGTTGACATGTAGTTAAACAGAATTGCCGGATGTTCGCGTGGGTCGCGGGACTTCAGATGGACGTGACCGCGGCTCGGCGAGCGCATTGACCCGACGTGGCACTGGAAACCATGTTCTTTCACTGCGTTAGAACCGTTGTAATTGATCGCCACCGGCAGGAAATGGTACTGAATGTTCGGCCAGGCAAAGGCTTCACGGCTGCGGATGAATCCTCCGGCTTCGAAGTGATTACTCGCGCCGATACCGGTTCCGCCAAACAGCCATTCAGCACCAATCTTCGGCTGATTCCACCATTGCAGAGCGGGGTAAAGCGACACGGGCTCTTTACACTCATATTGCAGGTACATTTCAAGATGATCCTGCAGATTTTCCCCGACGCCGGGCAGGTGGTGAACCAGCGGGATCGCAAAAGCCTTTAGTAACGCAGCATCACCCACGCCGGAGCGTTGCAGGATCTGCGGCGAAGCAATCGCCCCTGCGCACAGCAGCACTTCTTTGTTTGCCCTGGCGCGGGTCGGGATCGTGCTGTCGCCTTCCAGCCACTCCACGCCGACGGCTTTTTTGCCGTCAAAGACGATGTGGTCAGTCAGCGCATGGGTCACAATGGTGAGGTTAGGGCGTTTTCTCGCCTGATCCAGGTAGCCTCGCGCGGTGCTGGCGCGCCGTCCCTGAGGCGTGACGGTACGATCCATTGGGCCAAAACCTTCCTGCTGATAGCCGTTCAGGTCGTCTGTCCGCGGATAGCCTGCCTGAACGCCCGCCTCGATCATCGCTTCAAAGAGCGGATTCACGCCCGGTTTTGAGGTGGTCACGCTGACCGGGCCGTCGCCGCCGTGATAGTCATTGGCACCAATATCGCGCGCTTCTGCTTTACGGTAATAGGGCAGGCAGTTGAGGTAACTCCAGTGTTCGAGCCCGGGCGCTTGCGCCCAGTTGTCGAGATCCATCGCATTGCCACGCACGTAGCACATGCCGTTAATCAAAGACGAGCCACCGAGCCCTTTTCCGCGTCCGCATTCCATCCGGCGGTAGTTCATATGCGGTTCGGGTTCGGTTTCGTAGGCCCAGTTGTAGCGTTTTCCCTGTAGCGGAAAGGCGAGTGCCGCTGGCATCTGGGTACGGAAATCCGCACGGTAATCCGGGCCACCCGCTTCCAGCAGCAGGACGGTGGTATTGCTGTCTTCTGTCAGTCGTGTAGCCAGTACGTTACCGGCAGAGCCGGCACCAATAATGATGTAGTCAAAATGCAATGAAACCTCCTGGTTAAAATACGGACTGGAAGGGGGCCATCTCGAGCTGGATGGACTTCACCTGGGTGTAGCTTTGAAGCGTCATCAGGCCATTTTCGCGGCCAATACCGGAATGTTTGTAGCCGCCAACCGGCATTTCGGCAGGGGATTCCCCCCATGTGTTGATCCAGCAGATCCCTGCTTCAAGCTGGTGGATGACGCGATGGGCGCGGTTGAGATCCTGAGTGACCACACCCGCCGCCAGACCGTAATCAGTGTCGTTGGCGCGACGAATAACCTCGTCTTCACTCTCGTAAGTCAGAATGGACATCACCGGTCCGAAGATTTCCTCGCGCACGATGGTCATGTCGTCGCGGCAGTCGGTAAACACCGTTGGCGCGACCCAGGCTCCCTCATCGAACGCGTTTCCCGTCAGTACCTCTCCGCCGCACAGCAGCGTTGCACCTTCTTTTTTACCGCTTTCGATATAGCGCAGGACGTTTTCGCGATGCGCAAAGCTGACCAGCGGGCCAAAATTGGTGGCGGGATCAAACAGATCGCCTGCGCGGATCCGCGCCACGCGGGACAAAATGGTCTGCTCAAACGCACTTTTCATCCGCGCCGGAATGAACACGCGGGTTCCGTTGGTGCAGACCTGACCGGAGCTATAGAAATTTGCCATCATCGCGATGTCTGCGGCGAGATTAACGTTAGCATCCTCGAAAACGATCAGCGGCGATTTGCCGCCCAGCTCCATCGTCACCGCTTTCAGCGACGAGGCGGCCGCGTTTGCCATCACTTTTTTACCGCTGGTGACGCCGCCGGTGAAGGACACTTTGGCGATGCCCGGATGGTCAGTCAGATAGTGGCCCGTTTCTGCGCCTTCGCCCGGCAGGACATTAAAGACGCCGTCCGGCAGGCCGGCTTCGCTGTAGATTTCTGCCAGCTTCAGGGCAGTCAGCGGGGTGACTTCGCTGGGTTTGAAGATCATCGCATTACCCGCCGCCAGCGCCGGTGCGGATTTCCACAGCGCGATTTGAATCGGGTAGTTCCATGCGCCAATCCCGGCGACAACGCCCAGCGGCTCGCGGCGGGTGTAGACGAACGCGGTCTCGCGCAGCGGGAGTTGGCTCCCTTCCAGCGCGGGAATCAACCCGGCGTAGTATTCCAGTACGTCTGCGCCGGTGACGATATCGACGCTGGCGGTTTCGCTGAACGGTTTGCCGGTATCCAGCGTTTCCAGTCTCGCCAGTTCATCATTGCGTTCGCGCAGAATCTCCACTGCCCGGCGCAGAATGCGCGAGCGTTCCATGGCGGTCATCGCCGCCCAGATTTTTTGTCCGCGCTGAGCGCTTTTTACCGCGCGGTCGACATCCTCACGGCCTGCGGCCTGTACGGTGGCCAGAATCTCGCCACTGGCAGGGTTGATCGTCTCGAAAGTCCGACCGCTGGTGGCGGCGGTATAGCCACCATCAATGTAAAGCTGTTGTTCTGCCATTCGGGACATGCATTCTCCTCGGTGAGTCAGTGGCTTTTGGGTAAGTGCTGACTGATGAAATGGGTGGTCAGCGCCTGCGCAAGATTGAGATTAAACGGCTTACCGCTTAGCGCGGCGCGTAGCCACAGCCCGTCGATCAGCGCCGCGAGGCCATAGCCTGCCTGCTGCGCCTGTTCACGCGGCAGTTCGCGCATAAATTCGTACACAATGTTCGACAACAGACGTTTACTGGCGACCTGTTGCAGGCGATACAGCATCGGCTGGTGCATGCTGCTGGCCCAGAATGCCAGCCAGGCCTTCATTGCGGCGTGGCTTATCTGGGTCTCGTCAAAGTTTCCTGCCACGATGGCGCGCAATCGCAACTCGGCGCGTGCTCCCTGTAATGCATGGAGTCGATGCAAAACGGCATGACGCAGCTGGCTGGTGATGTCGCGCATCGTTGCCTCCAGCAATCCATTCTTATCCTTAAAGTAATGGCTAATGATCCCGGTTGAAACACCGGCACGACGGGCGATTTGCGCAATCGTTGCATCGTGCATCCCGACTTCATTAATCGCTTCCAGCGTAGCGTCGATCAGCTGTCTGCGCCGAAGGGTTTGCATCCCCAGTTTGGGCATGTTGCGGCTCCATTCATCATTAATGTTTATGTATTTAACCTTTTATTGATTGAACGTTCAATATAAATGTGTCTTAATTGTTGCGAATTTGATTTCAAATAGTTGCAAGAAAAGTGAGGATAATTGATGTCAGACCTTCCGCAGAGCAGAGAAAAGGACAAAATCAATCCGGTGGTGTTTTACACCTCCGCCGGGCTGATTTTGTTGTTTTCCCTGACCACCCTCTTTTTTAGTGATTTCTCCGCCGTCTGGATTGGCCGGACCCTGAACTGGGTCTCGCAAACCTTTGGCTGGTACTATTTGCTGGCGGCCACGCTGTACATCGTCTTTGTTGTTTTCATTGCCTGTTCGCGTTTTGGCTCGGTAAAGCTCGGCCCGGAACAGTCGAAACCGGAGTTCAGCCTGCTCAGTTGGGCGGCCATGCTCTTCGCCGCCGGGATTGGTATCGACCTGATGTTCTTCTCTGTGGCGGAGCCGGTGACGCAATATATGCAGCCACCCGAAGGGGCAGGGCAGACCCTTGAAGCGGCGCGCCAGTCGATGGTCTGGACGTTGTTCCACTACGGCCTGACCGGCTGGTCGATGTATGCCCTGATGGGCATGGCGCTGGGTTACTTCAGCTACCGCTATAACCTGCCGCTGACCATCCGTTCTGCGCTGTATCCGATCTTCGGTAAACGCATCAACGGACCGATTGGGCATAGTGTCGATATCGCCGCTGTCATCGGAACTATTTTTGGTATCGCCACTACGCTGGGTATTGGTGTGGTTCAGCTCAACTACGGTCTGAGCGTGTTGTTTGATATCCCGGATTCGATGGCGGCGAAAGCAGCGCTGATTGTCTTGTCGGTGGTGATCGCCACGATTTCGGTCACTTCCGGGGTGGATAAGGGCATCCGCGTACTTTCAGAGCTTAATGTTCTGTTGGCGTTGGGGCTGATCCTGTTTGTGCTGTTTATGGGCGACACCTCGTTCCTGCTCAACGCGCTGGTGCTCAATGTGGGCGACTATGTGAATCGCTTTATGGGGATGACGCTCAACAGCTTTGCCTTTGATCGTCCGGTTGAGTGGATGAATAACTGGACGCTATTTTTCTGGGCGTGGTGGGTGGCATGGTCGCCGTTTGTCGGTCTGTTCCTCGCGCGGATCTCACGTGGGCGTACCATCCGTCAGTTTGTCTTCGGTACGTTGATTATTCCGTTCACCTTTACTCTGCTGTGGCTGTCGGTGTTCGGCAACAGCGCGTTGTATGAAATTATCCACGGCGATGCGGGATTTGCCCAGGAAGCGATGGTGCATCCGGAGCGCGGATTCTATAGCCTGCTGGCACAATATCCGGCATTCACGTTTAGCGCTTCCGTCGCTACCATTACCGGTCTGCTGTTTTATGTGACGTCAGCCGATTCCGGCGCGCTGGTGCTGGGAAACTTCACCTCGAAGCTGAAGGATATCAACAGCGATGCGCCAAACTGGATCCGTATCTTCTGGTCGGTGGCCATCGGGCTGCTGACCCTGGGAATGCTGATGACGAACGGAATTTCAGCCCTGCAGAACACCACGGTGATCATGGGCCTGCCGTTCAGCTTTGTGATTTTCTTTGTGATGGCCGGGTTGTATAAATCGCTCAAGGTAGAAGATTATCGCCGCGAGAGCGCCAGCCGCCATACCGCGCCGCGCCCCATGGGCGTGCAGGATCGGTTGAGCTGGAAAAAACGTCTGTCACGCCTGATGAACTATCCCGGCACACGCTACACCCGCGAGATGATGAAAACAGTCTGTTATCCGGCGATGGAAGAGGTCGCGCAGGAGCTGCGGTTGCGTGGCGCGAGGGTGGAACTGCAAAGTATGCCGCCAGAAGAAGGGGACAATCTTGGTCACCTCGACCTGCTGGTGCATATGGGCGATGAACGTAACTTTATCTACCAGATCTGGCCTCAGCAGTATGCCGTGCCTGGTTTCACCTACCGTGCGCGCAGCGGGAAATCGACCTATTACCGGCTGGAGACCTTCCTGCTGGAAGGCAGCCAGGGCAATGACCTGATGGACTACAGCAAAGAGCAGGTGATTACCGATATCCTCGACCAGTACGAACGTCATCTGAACTTCATTCATCTGGATCGCGAAGCGCCAGGAAATGGCGTGTTGTTCCCGGGCATGTAGGACGAGCTAAATGAAGAAGTAGCCGTTATGCGGGGAGTTATCCCCGCATATCCGCGAGTCAGGTCTGGATGAGACGGCACCGCTTAATCGCCTCGCCCGCAGTCTCTCCTGGCTGCGGGCGATTATCTGTCTACCAGCAGATAAATCCGCCGTCCACAACGAGATCGACGCCAGTACAGAACGAAGCCGCATCGCTGGCGAGGAACAGCGCCGGACCTGCCATCTCCTCCACTTTTGCCATGCGCTGTATTGGTGTCTGACTTTCAAATTCACGTGTCTGATGAACCATCTCTGGACGGGTGTTCATCGGCGTGGCGGTGTATCCCGGGCTGATGGAGTTCACACGAATGCCTTTTTCAATCCATTCCATTGCCAGGCTCTTCGAGAGGTGAATAACCCCCGCTTTAGAACTATTGTAATGCGCCTGTTCAAGGCCTCGGTTGACGATGATCCCGGACATGGAGGCGATGTTGATGATAGATCCGCCGCCGGATTCGAGCATCAGTTCCGCTTCCGCTTTGCAGGAGTTCCAGACGCCCGTGAGGTTGATGTCGATAACGCGCTGCCACTGTTCGCTTTCCATTTCCAGGGCCGGGTTAGCGTTGGCAATACCGGCGGCGTTCACCGCGATATCCAGACGACCAAACCGTTCTTTGGTCAGGGCAACGGCGGCGCGAAGGTCGCTAAGCTGACGAACATCTCCCGTATAGAGTGCCGACTGCCCCCCCATCGCGTCGATATGATTAGCGGTCTCTTTCAATCCGCCGTCTTCACGCAGATCAAAACAGACGACCCGTGCACCCGCGCTGGCCAGCGCCCAGGCAATGGTCTGACCGATGCCGCTACCTGCGCCCGTGACGAAAGCGACGCGTCCTTGCAGGTTAAACAGTTGTTGAGCAAAATCTTTTGCGATCATAGTGATAACTCTCTTCATCAATACCCTGGCGGGTATTACGACATAATCAGGCCACCATCAATATTGATGGTTTGTCCGGTAAGATAGCGCGCATCGTCAGAGGCCAGGAAGGCGACCAGTCCGGCGACGTCCTCGGGTTTACCGGCGCGTTTCATGGGGATGCCCTTAACCCACTCCGCCATCAGTTCACCTTTGCCATAGCGTTTTTCATCGGTACTGAGGATCTCGCCCCATACGCGGTCGTTGTAATCCCACATTTCGCTTTCGATGATCCCTGGACAGAAGGCGTTAACGGTGATGTTCCACGGGGCCAGTTCATGCGCCAGGCTCTGCGTGATACCAATCACCCCCATTTTGCTGGCGGCATAGTGCGGGGTGTAAATGAAGCCCTGACGTCCCTGACCGGAAGAGGTGTTAATCAGACAGCCATGGTTCTGTTTCACCATATATTTCGCCGCTTCCCGGCAACAGAGCCACACCCCTGTGGTATTGACGGCAAGGGTTTTTTCAAAATCAGCTTTTGGCATCCGGTCAAAGTAATCGATGGTGATCACACCAGCGTTCTGGATGGAGACGTCAATCGTGCCAAAGCGCGCAGCGGCTTGCTCATACAGCGCCTGTACCTGCTCTTCGTTAGTGACATCAACCTGCAAAGATAAAATATCAGCCTGGTAGCGCTGGCGCAGTTGCTCTGCCGTTTCGTGAACGCGCTCCGCGTTGGAGACCATCACCAGGTTTGCGCCGTCCCGGGCGAAACGTTCGGCGATACCTGCGCCAATTCCCCGGCATGCCCCGGTGATGACGACCGTCTTACCATGAAAATCACGTTGCATATTTCTTTCCCCTGTATAAGCCGGACAGGTGATGTCCGGCGGAGTGATGCTACTTAACTGGATACGGTATTCGCTGAGGGTGCTGTCGTCTGTTTTTCTTCATGGCGACGCATCAGAATGACTTTGTTCTGTAGCTTTTGCTGGAACTGGTCGACAACCACGGCGGTGACGATAACGACACCTTTAATGACCATTTGCCAGAAATCGCTGACGCCCATCATCACCATGCCATCGGCCAGAAAGACGATGACGAAGGCCCCGATGATAGAACCGGATACCCGTCCGCGACCGCCAGCGAGCGCGGTTCCGCCCAGGACGGTGGCGCCGATGGCGTCCATCTCAAACATGTTGCCGGTCATCGGGTGCGCTGTTTGTAGCTGAGACGCGACAATCAACCCAACAAAGGCAGCGCACAACCCGGAGAAGGCGTACACGAAAATTTTCGCTTTGACGATCGGCACACCGGCCAGACGCGCTGCGGATTCGTTACCGCCGATCGCGTAGATATAGCGGCCAAGCGGGGTTTTGGTGGTGATCCAGTAGCCCAACACCAGGAAGGCAATCATTAGCCAGATTGGCAGGTAAATCCCGAGCAGCGTGCCGGAACCCAGCGTAGCAAAACCGGTATTTCCCAGCGCTTCCATACCGTTAAGGTTGGGGTAGGTGCTACCGTCGTTAAACAGCAGGGCAGATCCCCTGGCAACGTACATCATGCCGAGAGTACAAATGAAAGGAGCCACACCAAAGCGGGTGATGACGGCGCCATTTACGAACCCGACGAGAACGCCGAAGATGGCGACACAGAGGATCACTTCCGCTACGTTGAAGAAGATGATGTTACCGCCCCAGATGGGCAAGCCATTGGTGAGTAATGCTCCCGCCACCATGCCGCAGATGCCTGCAACAGCGCCGACCGACAGATCAATGCCCCCGGTGAGGATCACCAGCGTCATTCCAATTGCCAGTAAGCCGGTAATCGCAACGTGCTGGGTCATAATCAGCAGGTTAGATGTGGTCAGGAAATTCGGTACCATCACGCTGAAGAATGCGATGACCAGCAGCAGCGCGATAAACGTTCTGGCCTTCAGCAGGTACATGTAAATCATATATTTCTGGTTCATGATGGATTCCAGCCTGATTAATCTTGCGGTGTAGAAGCCGCGATCAACTTCTCGCGGGTGACTGCATGACGGGGGACATCAGCGGTGATCCGGCCATCAGCCATCACCAGAATACGGTCCGCCAGCGCCATCACTTCGTCCAGCTCTGATGAAGAAAACATCACTGCCAGCCCCTGTTGCGCCATTTTGCCGATAAGGTGATACACGTCGGTTTTCGCCCCTACGTCGATGCCGCGGGTCGGTTCATCGAGGAACACCACCTGCGGCTGTGTCATCAATGCTTTACCCAGTACCACTTTTTGCTGGTTTCCACCGCTGAGTGAGGTGATGGGCAATGCAGGATCGCTGACTTTGATGGCAAGTTGCTGAATCATCTCCTTCACGCTGGTTTGCTCTTTATGCGGATTCAGCCATTTCCAGGCCCGACGAAAACCCTGCAGGCTGAGGTCAGAGAGCGTCATATTGGATTGAATCGACATCATCTGAACGACGCCTTCGCCCTGTCTATCTTCCGGCACCAGCGCAAGCCCTTTCTTAAGTCGAGACTGAAAGTGGGCTTTATCGATACACTCACCGTTGAGTTGAATGCTACCGCTCTGGCAGGGCATCAGACCTACCAGTCCTTTGAACAACTCGGTGCGTCCGGCACCCAGCAGACCGTAGATCCCAATCACCTCGCCTTTATTCAGGCTGAACGACACGTCATTGAGCTTATAGCCGCCGCTGGAGTGAAGCGCGGTCAGCCCTCGCACGTCGAGAACCGTATTGCCTTGCGGAGCCGGTTGATAATCGAAGTGTTTTTTCTTATCGCCCACCATCTGTTCGATGATCCACGGAATGCTGGCATCACTGACCGGACGCTCGCTGATAAAGCGACCGTCGCGGAAAATGGTGATGTAATCGCCAATTTCCATGAGCTCTTCCAGCCGATGGGAAATATAGATAATGGTGACGCCGCGTCGTTTGAGTTGCTCAATCACGTTGAACAGGATTTTGACTTCAGACTGACTCAGCGCAGAGGTGGGTTCATCCATGATTAAGACGCGCGTATCTTTTGAGAGCGCGCGGGCAATCTCGACCAGTTGCTGGTGGCCGATCCCCAGTTCTTCTAAGGGCGTGTATGGATCAACATCCAGTTCCAGTCGCTTTAGAAGGCTTTGTGCCAACGCGTACTGGTATTTTTCGTTAATTTTCCCTTTCTGAAAAAACTCGTTAGCCATGAAAATATTATCCATGACATTCATATTCGGGAATAAATTCAACTCCTGAAAAATAATACTGATACCCAATTTTTCAGCCTGATGCGTCGAATTCATAGAAACAGGCGTACCATCCAGAAAAATTTCACCGGAGGATGGCGTTTCGACACCAGCAAGCATTTTCATCATGGTGGATTTACCTGCACCATTTTCTCCGATCAGAACATTCACTTTATTCCGATATACCCGATAATTGACGTTATCTAATGCCACCACGCCAGGATAGACACGAGACAGGCTGCGGGTTTCGATAATGACTTCCGATTCGACGGGTTGGGGAGTGACGATATCTTGCTGTTGCATGTTATTGTCCTCCTGCAGGTTCAATTTTTGCGGGCGTAATATCAGGGACCGTCTGAGGAAGATCCCAGGCGGAAAATACACCATACACTTGCGCAGATTCGCCGGTTTTAAGTTGGGCCGTCTGAATCATTTTTATCGCCTGGTCGTTAATGGCGCGACCATACTCGCCAAATAACACCTGGTCGTTAAAATCGCCGTAAGTCGCGCCCTTATAAGCATCACGTAATTGCGTACCGCGTAATGTTGGACCAATCTGAACAATAATATTGCTGCCGCTTTTGTCCGCGATGGTCATTTTTCCACTCCGGGAAGCGGTATCGATCGTGCCAATATTGCCTTCAACCTTTACGTAAAAAATGCAGGGGTTCTCTTCCTGAGAACGATAGCCCAGTTTTTTACAGGCACTATCGAAGTCTTTCTCGGCCTGTAAAGCAGCCATTAAATCTGCCACCGGACGAGCCTGCCCAACAATTTGCGGCACAATTTTGTTTTGCCACGTCTGGTCTATATTGGCCATATGGGGATTTGGCGGAGATTTCAGATCCGCAAGCTCCTGCTGCGAGACAATGCGGCATCCGCCCACGGTCAATACCACCAGCGCCAGCCAGGCTTTTTTAGACATAATGTTCTCCTCTGCGCCTCCGCAGAGGCGCAACTACCCGAGATCAGGACTTGATATTGAAATCCTGTACTTTATCTGCGTTATCTTTGGTGATGAGAATGCCGCGGAACATGACGCGTTGTTTCTCTGGTTTCACGCCTTTTTGCAGGTAGTTATCCAGATCGGTCACGCCCTGTGCGGCGATCGCCTGTGCCTGCAGCATGACAGTCGCCTGTAAGGTACCGGCTTTCACCGCATCGCGTTCATCGTTGCTACCATCGATACCGACGACCACAACGTCATTGCGGTTTGCGGCTTTCAACGCGGCGATAGCACCCAGCGCAACAGGACCGTTACCGCAGATGACGCCTTTCACATCCGGGTGGGCTTGCAGAATACTGTCCATAATTCGCTTACCGTCGATAAGCGTCCCTTTAGCATCTTGTCTGGCGACGCTGACCATATCCGGGAACTGGTCAATCACCTGGTGGAAAGATTTAGAACGGGTAACGCAGTTATTATCGGCGAGGTTACAAGTCAGCTCGGCGTATTTCCCTTTTTCCCCCATTTTCTCAACAAAAACGTTGGCAACTTCAGAACCTGCCTGGAAGTTATTATGGGTAATTTGCACCAGCGCCACATCATCTACGGGAATTTCGCGGTTGATTAATATGACGGGAATACCGGCTTTCTTCGCTTTTTCAATGGCGGCGACGCTGGCCGTTGAATCCGCATTATCCAGAATGATGCCCTGAACTTTTTTGCCGATAGCGGTATCAATCAATTCATTCTGTTTTTTGACATCTTCACTGTGCGACAAAATGGTGGTTTTGTAGCCTAACTCCTGGGCTTTTTCACTGGCGCCTTTGGCTTCTGACGCGTAATACGGATTATCCAGTGAATTCACCATAATCATAATTGTCCCTTTTTCTGCCGCATGGGCAGAAAAAGACAAAGCAGTCAGGGTTGCAGCGGTTAACAGCGTTAAACGTAATTTCATGACAATGTTCTCTCTGTGTTGTTATTGTCGGGTACGGTGAAACAACGTAAAGCATGAATTCTTGTAAAACAGGGCTAATGGTCCGGGGTTCTCCTTCTGTTAATGAATAGGGGTGTCACGCATCTTCCCTGGTGAGGCGTCAGGCGGACGGGGCCGGTTTCCATCGTGTTCTGTTCACCGCATTGCGCCACTCCTGCCATCTTTTTTGCAGGCGATGATGGCGAGCCATGTCGGGCTGAAATGCGCTGTGTACGGTTAAAAAGGCTTTTAAATCAGTGAGCGAGCCGGGATGGAGCGCTTTGCGTGCCAGTAACGCGGCGCCAATAGCCGACAACTCAGGCACATCGCTGCGCATCACCGGACAGCCCAGCAGGTCTGCCTGGTATTGCATTAACCAGTCATTCTTTGTCGGGCCGCCGTCGACCATCAGTGCCGACACGCTAAAGTCCTCATGCTGTTGCATGGCGACCACGACATCGGCGATTTGATAGGTAATCGACTCCAGGGCGGCGCGGATCAGATGGGCACGCTTAACGCCGCGACTCAGCCCGCAGATCACGCCGCGCGCGCTGTCATCCCACCAGGGGGCGCCGAGCCCGGTTAATGCCGGGACGAAGTACACGCCCAGGGTGGACTCAACGGAAGCGGGAAGCGTATTCAGTTCATGAGCCAGTTCGGCGTCAGACAGTTCGCTCAGCCCGGTACTATCAGCCATCCACGCCACCGCATCGCCCGTGTGTGGAATGTTGCCTTCCAGGCCGTAAATAATCTTCTCACCATCGTGCCAGGCAATGGTCGTCGCCAGCGCGCCACTATCGCACTGGGCTGAGGTCACCGGCGCCATCACGGAGGATCCGGTGCCGTAAGTGGCTTTGACACACCCCATCTCGCCGAGGGCGTGACCAAACAGCGCGGCGTGCGAGTCACCAACCATCGACATCACCGGGATACCATCCGCAATACCGTTCAAGCCGCGGGTATAGCCAAATAATCCGCTGGAGGGTTTAATTTCCGGTAAGGCGGCGCGGGGGATGTGGAACAGTTCCAGCATGGTGTCATCCCACTGCCCGGTGTGCAGATTGAGCAACTGGGTGCGGGCCGCGTTAGAGTAGTCGCAGCAGAAAGCCTCGCCGCCGGTTAAATTCCACAGCAGCCAACTGTCGATGGTCCCCAGACAGATTTTTCCCTGGGCCGCGAGCCGCGAGCCATCGGCTACCGACTCCAGCAGCCAGCGCATTTTAGAGGCGGAAAAAAGCGGTGCAATCGGCAGGCCAGTCGTTGTTTTAATCAGGTGTTCTTTGTCGGCGTGGCGTAGTTCTTCACAGTACGCCGCACTGCGCGTGCACTGCCAGGTGATGGCGGAATTCAGCGGTTTGCCCGTCTGGCGATACCAGCCAATGGCGGTTTCACGCTGATTACTGATTGCCAGAGCCGCGACGTTATCGGCGCCAACATGATTGATCGCTTTCGCAATCACATCGAGTGATGCATCAATCAATACCTCGCCGGATTGCTCAACCCAACCTTCACGCGGCGTCTGAATGGCCAGCGGTTGAGAAAATTTGGCGACCACCTGACCCTGTGCGTCCAGTGCTATGGCTTTCGCGTTGGTAGTCCCTTCATCCAGCGCAATGATGAACTCTTTCGTTGCTGCACACATAGATTGATTATCTCCTGAGTCACATTGCGTCCCGGCGTTGAAGGGAAGAGGGACTCCCTTGCTGTCGCGTCTTTACTTAATCAGGCTTGTTTGTGACATCATGTATTTTTAACGCCTTGAATATATATTCGATGCTGACTATTTATTTAATACCTTAGCCAGAATCTTTCAGTTGGGCTATAGAAAAAATCATCAATTGTGCTGGGAATCACACTTACACAACGGGAAGAATATCAGGTTTGTACGAAATTAACGCAGAGGTGAATCCTTTCAGTTTATTGAAATATAGGGATTTTTACACGGTCTTTGCGTTGAGTCCGTTTTACGCAAAGACCGAAGAGGAAGAGAGTTCAGGCTGTGACTAGCATGCGCGCGGTAGGATAATCCGTGATCAACACGTCGATATAACCGCCGTTAAGCGCCCCTTTGATGGCGGCAACTTTGTCTGTTCCCCCCGCCAGCGCCACGACGTTGGGGCATTTTTTGACTTTCTCGAGCGCCATGCCAATGACCGGATCTTCATCATCCTGTAAGACCGGCTCACCGTTTTTGTCGTAGTAGTGCAGGCAGATATCTCCCACGGCACCGCGATCGGCCAATACCTGGAGCATATCTTCGTGGTAGTAGTTACCCGACGTCTTAAGCAACTGGGATGGTTCCAGAATTCCCACCCCCACAATGGCGATATCGACATTATCGAAACGCGAGATCACCTCGGCGACATCCTTGCTGGCGATCAGCCTATTTTTCTCCTCAACCGATCCCTCAATACTTTGTGAAGGGAGCAGCCAGGCCTCGCAGTTAAGATGTTGTGCCAGCGTCTGGGTTAAAATAGTCGCCTGCACATTGCCGTTTGGCCCGACGCCACCGAGGAGTTGGATCACGCCACCCGCTTTCAGATTCTGGGTATGCACTTCGTCAACCATCGCCCGGATGGTTGAACTCCATGAGGAGACGCCCACCAGATCTTTGGGCCGCAGGCGGGTTTCAAGATAGTGGGCGGCGGCGGAACCAATGGCGCGTTTGATGCTATGGTCCGTAGCATCGTCTTCGGTATCCACCACGATTGCCTGTTTGAGTCCGTAACGATCTTCGATCCCTTTCTCAAGGTTCAGAAAGATATTTGAGGGCTGTACGACGCTGATTTTTACCACCCCTTCTTTCTGACAGCGGGTGATGGCTCGGGAGATAAACGACTGAGAAAGCGAGAGAAGTTGAGCAATATCGGACTGTTTGCGTCCTTCAAGATAGTAAAGGGTGGCGATTTTAACCAATAGCCGTTGTTCGTCCTGCTTAGCCATATATTTCCCCGAAAATCATTTACGTACAGCCATTATCTTAGAGACTTTTATCATACGCGAAAACAAAAGGCAGGTAAGTGTGATAAAGCTCTAACTTTAGTCAATCCTCAAAAACAGGGATGGACAAATGCGAGAATGTGGTTGCATAATTGAATAAAGAATCATTTGTGAATATATATTCATGGTGATTTCAGGTCAACTGATTGTTCCCGACGTCAATGTGGTCGCGGTGAGGAGGCAGAATGTTCCTGAGTAAGATGCCGTGGCGTAAGCCGTGTGATGCGAAGCAAAGGGATTTCTGGTTTTTTTAGTCCCTGGTGGAATAAATATTCCATATTGAAAATAAATTCAGAGGTGTTAAATGAATCCCTGGCACTATGATATCCAGACTCTTGAGCGCACTGCGCGAGCGGTGCGCCGTCACATCGTCAAATTAAACGCCTACAGCCCTGCAGGAGGGCATACCGGTGCGGACCTCTCCCAGGTTGAATTGCTCACCGCGCTCTATTTCCGAATTTTGAATGTCGCGCCGGATCGAATCGACGATGCGGAACGGGACATTTACATCCAGTCCAAAGGTCATGCGGTAGGTTGCTACTACTGTGTTCTGGCTGAGGCCGGTTTTTTCCCTGTTGACTGGCTGAGCACCTACCAGCACGCCAACTCTCATCTTCCGGGCCACCCGGTACGGCAGAAAACGCCGGGTATTGAACTGAACACCGGCGCGCTGGGCCACGGTTTGCCTGTTGCGGTGGGACTGGCGCTGGCCGCGAAGAAAAGCAACAGTGCACGCCGTATCTTTTTAATTACCGGCGATGGTGAACTGGCGGAAGGCAGCAACTGGGAGGCTGCGCTCGCGGCTGCGCATTATGGACTCGATAACCTGGTGATCATTAATGACAAGAATAATCTCCAGTTGGCCGGACCCACGCGTGAAATCATGAATACCGATCCGCTCGCGGATAAATGGCGTGCCTTCGGTATGCAGGTAACCGAATGTCAGGGAAATGATATGGCGTCGGTCGTCAGTACGCTGGAAGGACTGAAACAGGAAGGGAAACCTAATGTGGTGATTGCCAATACCATAAAAGGCGCGGGTATTTCGTTTATCCAGGGGCGTCCAGAGTGGCACCACCGGGTGCCGAAAGGCGAAGAGATTGAACTGGCGCTGGAGGAGTTGAAAGATGAGTAATGCAGAACATCTCGCGAACGTCATGGTTCAGGCGTTTATCGATGCGGTGGAAAAGGGTGTTGATCTGGTGCCGGTTGTGGCTGACTCAACCTCCACCGCGAAAATTGGCCCCTTCATTAAGCAGTTCCCGGACAGACTGGTCAACGTGGGGATTGCCGAACAAAGTATGGTCGGGACAGCGGCAGGGCTTGCGCTCGGCGGCAAGGTTGCGGTCACCTGTAACGCGGCACCTTTCCTGATTTCTCGCGCTAATGAGCAAATCAAAGTTGACGTTTGCTACAACAATACCAACGTGAAGCTGTTTGGTCTGAACGCGGGGGCCAGCTATGGTCCGCTGGCGAGTACGCACCACGCGATCGACGACATCGCTATTATGCGTGGATTTGGCAATATTCAGATTTTCGCCCCCTCTTCACCACGAGAATGTCGGCAGATTATCGACTATGCCATTGGCTATCAGGGGCCGGTGTATATTCGCATGGACGGAAAGGCGCTCCCGGAACTGCATGACGAGAGCTATCAGTTTGTGCCGGGTGCCGTGGTGACGTTACGTGAAGGCGATGTGTTGGCGTTGGTGGCGACGGGCTCTACGGTCCACGAAATTGTCGATGCCGCCGCGCTGTTAGCCGACTCCGGTATTCAGGCGACGGTGGTGAGTGTACCGTCCATTCGTCCGTGCGATACCAAAGCTTTGTTAGCAGCAGTGAAAGACTGTAAAGCGGTGATTACCGTTGAAGAACATAATATCAACGGTGGACTGGGAAGCCTGGTGGCGGAAGTCCTGGCGGAAGGCGGCACAGGGGCGGTTCTGAAGCGCTTAGGGATCCCGGATGGTGAATACGCTGCGGCAGCAGATCGCAACTGGATGCGCCAGCACCACGGTTTCGATGCCCAGTCGATTGCGGCCCAGGCACGGGAAATGCTGTGAGGGTTAACCCGTTGCCACGGTAATGACATGGCTATTTTTTACGAGCCACTGCACATGCCAGATCTGGTCGATGGCCTGTAACCTCATCTGGTCATGCTGAACGTCGAGAATGTGATAATGCATGAATCCGCAGCCTGCCTGCGAGCGTTCCGCGGTTGCCTTAAAGGCGCTCTCTTTGGCGGAAAATGCCAGCGTGAGCGCCTGTTCAAAGGGTAATCCGCTCCCTGCCAGCCGTGCTTTTTCTGTTTCAGTGACGATACTACCTGCCAGCTCAGCCGCCGTTTGCGCTGTGAATATCGCTTCTATATCAACTCCCACTGGCTGGTGGGAAACCACCGCCAGCGCGGTAGTGGCGCAGTGGCTGATGCTGCCAGACAGACCTTCCGGCCATAACGGTTGTCGTTGTTCACCCATTCCCGGCACGTTTTTATGACCCCATTCACGTAGCGCCTGAACGGCGGCAATACGACCGGCCAGGTGTTCGGCTTTACGTTTACGTCCGGCACGTGCCAGTTGCGCATGATGAGGCAGCCACAGCAGATCGTGTTCGTGGAAGGTGTCTGGTTCAAACGCCACACCATGCAAGGTGTGGTGAGCCAGAATGAGAGAGGAGTGCGTTGTCTGCATCGTGTCATTAAAACCGAAACCCCTCCTCCGCACGGAGGAGGGGAGTGGGCATCAGAAGTGGGTGTTAACGCTCATGTACCACGTACGACCCGGTTCGTTATAAGTGTACGCACCTGCGCCACGCATATAAGAGACATCGGTCGTGCTACCGGTCGTTTGCGCATTACCTTCACGCCACAAACGTTTGTCGAAGACGTTATCCACGCCGCCGGTCAGGCTGACATTTTTGGTCACGTCCCAGGTCGCGCTCAGACCCACAATGCTGTAGGGGCTGACAGACTGTTTATCTGAACCGGTCACCGGTTTGCCCTGATAATCGTATTTCTTCGGCTCCTGTTTGCCGTACCAGGTAAAGGTGGATTGCAGAGAAACATCCTGATGTACCTGCCAGCTCAGCGTTGAGTTCAGCGTGTACTCCGGAATTATCGACAGGCGTTCACCGGTCTCTTTGTTTTTACTCTGCAGCATGTAAGTGATGTTGTTGGTCCAGTTAACGGTGTTGCTAACCGGTACGTTCAGCGTCCCTTCCAGCCCTTCCACGACCGCTTTAGGTACGTTCTCCCACTGATAGATATCGGTGTAGGTGGTTTTGCCTTTGTTGGTGATAGACGTACGGCTCATCGGTACCGTACCGGCTTCGATCTTGTTGCGATAATCGTTGCGGAACCAGGTCACCCCTGCCAGCCAGCCATCATGTTTGAACTCAAGGCCAATCTCTTTGTTGATGCTGGTTTCTGCTTTCAGATCGTCGTTACCCATCATGTAACAGCCGATACCGGTCGCGGCACCCGTGGCATAGCAGCCCTGGCCTTTACTGTACAAAATGTAGTTCGGGTTGGTCTGATACAGGCTTGGCGCTTTATACGCCCGCGCAATGCCCATCTTCAGGGTGAAGTCATCGCCCAGACCCTGTGACAGGTTCAGCGATGGGCTCCAGTTGTCGCCCACGATGCTGTGGTGATCGAAACGCAGGCCCGGCGTTAGCATGGTGCTGTCAGTCAGCTCCATGTTGTTCTCAGCGAACAGCGAGAAAATTTCCGCTTTTGAATAAGGGCTGCGGTCGGTGCTGCTGGAGCCTGGAATATCCCCGCCCATAAAGGTTTGCGAGTTGGAGAGCATATCCTTCATGCGCTGCTGGGTCCATTCAGTGCCCAGCGTCAGGTTCTGGTTAACCAGCAAATCGAACGGCATGCTGATTTCACTGTGCAACGTGACGTCGTTCAGGTCGGCATCAACATATTTCTGTGACGCTTTCGGATCGAAGATCCCTTCCGTACCGCCCGCCAGACCTTCCGGCGTACGGGAGTTACGCGTATGTTCGTATTGCACCCAGTTGGTGGTGGTGACACCGTTATCCCAACCGCCGTTCCAGGTCAGCGAGTAGTTCTGACGGTAGAGACGGTTAGTCTCTTTGCCGTAGTTATCTTTCACCAACTGGTTGGTATTGGTGTTCTGCGTGTCCCCGGCATACAGGTTACCCTGACGGCTATAGCCGGCTTCCAGTTCAATAGACTGCATCGGCGCGAAGTCCCAACGCACCACACCGTTAACGTCCTTGTTGATAACGCCTTCACGACCGGCTGGCAGCGTGTCGGCATAAGTACCGGTACGTTCAGACTGATGGCCCTGGTTGATGTTGCGCGCATCGGCCTGCGTTTTATCCAGGTTACCGAACAGACGGAAGCTGAAATCCCCGCCCAGCGGACCGTTGAGGGTAAAGTTAGTGCGTTTGGTTGCGCCTTCCTCTTTGTGTTCCGGTGCGTTGAAATAGGTATTCCAGGAGCCGTGCCACTCGTTGCTGCCTTTTTTGGTGATGATATTTACTACGCCGCCCGCGGCACCATTACCGTATCGTGCAGCCGCAGGCCCGCGCAGGACTTCAATGCGTTCGATCATCTCCGGCGGCACCCAGGACGTATCGCCACGGGTATCGCGTTCACCGCGCCAGCCGAGGCGCACGGAGTTACGGCTGGTCACCGGTTTACCGTCGATCAGGATCAGGGTGTTTTCTGGTCCCATCCCACGAATATCAATCTGACGGTTATTGCCGCGCTGGCCGCTGGTCGAGTTACCGGTCAGGTTAACGCCTGGCATGGTACGAATGATTTCAGAGACGTCGCGAGCGGGAGGGTTTTTGCGAATTTCATCTGCGGTGATAGTCGACACGCCAGGCGCCTGCAAGTTCTGCTGGGCGGCGGTAACCACAATAGTATCTTCATGAGAGACGGCGGTGCTATCAGCGGTTTCTTCTGCCATTGCGGGCAGCGCTACCCCGTAAATCCCTAAGTTGACCAATAAGGCCAGGGAATGAATCTTCTTGTTCATTGTCTTTCCTGCTTTTCTTTAGCCACGTGTACCAGACACCTGAGATCGGTATCCGGCCCGATGTCGCCCGCCTCTGCGAAAACCCTCCGTTCCAGAAAAGCCCGCAGCGCGGTTGGTTAAAAACTGTTCGCGCTTCCCACGGCGCGTCAATACGCTATTGCAAATGCAAATAGTTATCAATAATATTATCAATATATTTCATAAAACAATGAAAAAAATCACAATAAACATGAGGTTATGACGGTGACGGCGTTAACGGTAGGCAGCGAGGCCTGGTGGCAGTCAAAAAACGGTCCGCAATGGACGCGTGAAGCAGACGGAAATTACCGGGTGACCTTCTGGTGGCGCGATCCGCAGGGGAGTGAGTTTCACTCAGCCATTCAGCGAGTCTGGGTATACATCACGGGCGTTACCGATCATCACCAGAATGTCTTTCCTCAGACGATGCAGCGTATTGCCGGAACGGATGTCTGGCAGTGGCAGACCGTGTTAAGCGCTAACTGGCGCGGCAGCTACTGCTTTATTCCCTCAACGCAGGAGGAGTCATTTGCCTCGTTGAAGACTGATGGCGTGTTGGATCGCGCGGCGTTGCGCGAAGGCTGGCGGCAACTGTTGCCACAGGCGATTGCCGATCCACTTAATCCGTTGAGCTGGAAAGGGGGACGAGGGCACGCCGTATCTGCGCTTGAGATGCCGCACGCCCCTGCGCAACCGGGCTGGGACTCCCCACAAACGCCAGTGTCGTCGCCGGTGGTTCTGCAATGGAATAGCGCGCGTCTGGGTAATACGCGTCGGGTATGGGTCTTTACGACCGGTGATGCGCAGCCGGATGAACGCCCCCTGGCGGTTCTCCTCGACGGGCAATTCTGGGCGCAGAGCATGCCCGTCTGGCCTGCGCTCACTTCACTCACTCAGCGGGGGCAACTTCCACCGGCGGTGTATCTGCTTATAGATGCCATCGATACCACACATCGCAGCCGTGAACTTCCCTGCAACGCGGATTTCTGGCTGGCGGTTCAACACGAGTTATTATCGCAGGTCCGGCGCGCCGCACCCTTCAGCGATCGTCCTGAGCGCACGATCGTTGCAGGGCAAAGTTTTGGCGGGTTGTCATCGCTGTTTGCCGGGTTGCACTGGCCGGAACGCTTTGGCTGCGTGCTCAGCCAGTCCGGTTCTTACTGGTGGCCCCATCGTGGCGGTCAACAGAACGGGCTGATTATTGAGCAACTCCGCGCCGGCACGCTGTCCGCGAAGGGACTACGGATTGTTCTCGAGGCGGGAGTCCGCGAGCCGGTTATCTTGCGCGCGAATCAGGCGCTCTACACACAACTACAGACGACACAGCAGTCGGTTTTCTGGCGTCAGGTTGACGGCGGACATGATGCGCTTTGCTGGCGTGGCGGACTGACGCAGGGGTTGATCGACCTCTGGACGCCGCTGCTCTGAGCGAGCGATTTTCCACGACAGGAGTTGAGTATGGAATTCAGTAATCCCTTCGATAATCCGCAGGGACAGTTCTACATTCTGCAAAATTCGCAGCAGCAGTTTAGCCTCTGGCCGCAGCATTGCGCATTACCTGCTGGCTGGCAGGTGGTATGCGAACCGCAGTCTCAGGAAGCCTGCCAGCAGTGGCTGGCGCGTCACTGGACCACGTTAATTCCCGGTTATTATGTCGTTTCGCAGGAGGCGCAATGAGCCGTCGTTTACCGCTTGTCGCCGCACAGCCCGGCATCTGGATGGCCGAAAAACTCTCCACATTACCTTCCGCCTGGAGCGTCGCACATTATGTGGCGTTAACCGGTGAACTGGATGCGCAACGACTGGCGCGCGCAGTCGTCACCGGTCTACAGCAGGCCGATACCTTACGGATGCGTTTTACTGAGGATAACGGCGACGTCTGGCAATGGGTTGATGACGCCTTTACGTTTGCTGAACCGCAGATTTGCGATCTCCGCACCGCGGCGAACCCGCATGACGCCGCGCTGGCGCTGATGCAGGCCGATCTGCAGCAAAATCTGCGCGTCGATGGCGGCAAGCCGCTGGTGCATCATCAGTTGATCCAGGTTGGTGACGACCAGTGGTACTGGTATCAGCGCTATCATCATTTACTGGTCGATGGTTTCAGTTTCCCGGCAATTACCCGCCAGATAGCTGCGATTTACAGCGCATGGCTTCGGGGTGACGCGACACCTGACTCACCCTTCACGCCGTTTGCCGGGGTGGTGGAAGAGTATCAGCAGTATCGTCAGAGTGAGGCCTGGCAACGGGACGGTGCGTTCTGGGCCGAGCAACGTAAACAGCTTCCGCCGCCAGCGTCGCTTTCACCCGCACCGTTGCCGGGACGGGCGGCGACGTCTGACATTTACCGCATGAAGTTTAACGCTCCGGAAGGCGCGTTTCGCCACCTGGCGGCGCAACTGCCAGACGTGCAGCGAACCGATCTGGCGCTGGCGCTGGTGGCCCTCTGGCTGGGACGGCTGTGCAGCCGGATGGAATACGCGGCAGGCTTTATCTTTATGCGTCGCATGGGATCGGCGGCGCTGACCGCCACCGGCCCCGTGCTCAACGTGTTACCGCTGGGCGTGCGTATTGATGCCGCAGAAAAACTGCCAGAACTGGCAAAACGACTGTCCGCTCAGCTTAAAAAAATGCGCCGTCATCAGCGCTATGATGCGGAGCAAATCGTCCGTGACAGCGGCCGGGCGGCCGGAGAAGAGCCGCTGTTTGGCCCGGTGCTTAACGTCAAAGTCTTCGATTATCAACTGGAGATCCCGGGCGTCACGGCGCAAACTCATACGCTGGCGACGGGACCGGTTAACGATCTTGAACTGGCACTGTTCCCGGATGAAGGCGGCGGGCTGAGCATTGAGCTTCTCGCCAACCAACAACGTTATGATGAAGCAACGCTCAAACAGCATGCGCTGCGTCTGATGGCGCTGATCGAACAATTTGCCGCCAACCCAGCCCTGTGCTGTGGTGATGCCGATCTGCTGCTTCCAGCTGAATATCAGCAGATGGCGCAGATCAACGCCACGGCGGTTGAGGTCCCGTCCACGACGCTCAGTGCGCTGGTGGCGGAACAGGCGAGCAGAACGCCGGACGCGCCCGCGCTGGCGGATGCCCGCTATGATTTCAGCTACCGCGAAATGCGCGAGCAGGTGGTGGCGCTCGCCGGTGTGCTGCGTGAACACGGCGTGCAGCCGGGCGACAGCGTCGCGGTGGCCTTACCGCGCTCTGTATTTCTGACGCTGGCGCTGCACGGAATTGTTGAAGCTGGTGCGGCATGGCTGCCATTAGACACCGGTTATCCGGACGATCGTCTGCGAATGATGCTGGAAGACGCGCAGCCGAAACTGCTGATCACCACAGTGGAACAGTTACCACGCTTTAGCGATATTCCGGGGCTGGAAAGCCTCTGCTATAGCGAACCGCTGTCGGCAGGCGATAGCGCGCCGCTGGGGTTATCGCAACCGCAGCATACGGCGTACATCATTTTTACTTCTGGTTCAACGGGCAGACCGAAAGGGGTGATGGTCGGGCAAACCGCCATTGTTAACCGTCTGCTGTGGATGCAAAACCAGTATGAGCTGACGGCGAAGGATGTGGTGGCGCAAAAAACGCCGTGCAGCTTTGACGTCTCGGTGTGGGAATTCTTCTGGCCGTTTATCGCCGGGGCGAAGCTGGTGATGGCGGAACCGGAAGCGCATCGCGATCCGCTGGCCATGCAGCGTTTCTTTGCCCATTACGGGGTGACGACGACCCATTTTGTGCCGTCGATGCTGGCGGCATTCGTCGCGTCGCTGACGCCTGAGAGCGCCGGTGAAAGTTGCGCAACGTTACAGCATGTCTTTTGCAGCGGAGAAGCCTTACCTGCTGATTTATGCCGCGAATGGGCACGGCTGACGCATGCGCCGTTACATAATTTGTATGGTCCAACGGAGGCAGCAGTTGATGTCAGCTGGTATCCGGCCTGGGGGGATGAACTGGCAAATGTTACTGGTAGCAGCGTACCGATTGGTTTCCCGGTATGGAATACCGGGTTGCGTATCCTCGACGCGATGATGCATCCGGTTCCTGTTGGCGTGGCGGGCGATCTCTATCTGACCGGCATCCAGCTCGCGCAGGGCTATCTTGGCCGACCGGACCTCACGGCAAGTCGCTTTATCGCCGATCCATTTGCGCCGGGAGAGCGGATGTACCGTACCGGAGACGTTGCGCGCTGGCTGGATAATGGTGCTGTTGAGTATCTGGGACGCAGTGACGATCAGCTCAAGATCCGCGGTCAGCGTATCGAACTGGGCGAGATCGATCGTGTGATGCAGGCATTGCCTGATGTTGAACAGGCGGTGGTTCACGCCTGCGTCTTTAATCAGGCGGCGGCAACAGGGGGCGATGCCCGCCAGTTGGTGGGGTATCTGGTCTCGCAGTCAGGGCTTCCGCTTGATATCCCCTCGCTCCAGGCACAGCTGCGGGAAAAACTCCCGCCGCATATGGTGCCAGTGGTGCTGTTGCAGCTGGCGCAACTGCCGCTCAGCGCCAACGGTAAGCTGGATCGTAAAGCGCTACCGATGCCGGAATTAACGTCACGAACCAAAGGAAGAGCCCCGCAGCCAGGCAGTGAAACAACGGTGGCGAAGGCATTCAGTGAGCTGCTGGACTGTGACGTCAATGACGTTGAGGCCGATTTCTTTGCGCTGGGCGGCCATTCGCTACTGGCCATGAAGCTGGCGGCGCAATTGAGTCGGACTTTCTCCCGTCAGGTGACGCCGGGGCAGGTCATGGTGGCCTCGACGGTCGCGCAACTGGCGGCGCTGCTGGATACAGACGATGACGCAGAGGCACAGCGTCTGGGGTTTGAAACGCTGCTACCGTTACGCAAAAGCGACGGCCCAACGCTATTTTGTTTCCATCCGGCATCAGGGTTTGCCTGGCAGTTTAGCGTACTGTCGCGCTATCTCAGTCCGCAATGGGCCATTACCGGTATTCAGTCGCCGCGTCCGCAAGGGCCGATGCAGACGGCAGCCGATCTGGACGCGGTCTGCGAACACCATCTGGCGACGCTCCTTGAACAACAACCGCATGGCCCGTATTACCTGTTGGGCTATTCTCTCGGTGGCACGCTGGCACACGGCATTGCCGCACGTCTGCGGATGCGGGGGGAAACCGTCGCCTTCCTCGGGCTGCTGGATACCTGGCCGCCGGAAACGCAAAACTGGTCAGAGAAAGAGGCCAATGGACTCGATCCGGAAGTGCTGGCGGAGATTGATCGCGAGCGGGAAGCCTTTCTGGCCGCGCAGCAGGGGAACGCCTCTGGCGAATTGTTTAGCACTATTGAAGGGAACTACGCTGATGCGGTTCGCTTACTGACCAGCGCGCACAGCGTTCCCTTTGATGGGCGCGCGACGTTGTTTGTTGCTGAGCGCACCCTGCCGGAAGGCGTAAGTCCGGAGCGTAGTTGGGCGCCGTGGATCGCGGAACTGGATGTGTATCGCCAGGACTGCGCGCATGTGGAGATTATCTCTCCGTCAGCCTTTGAAAATATTGGTCCGATCATTGCCGCATGCTGTAATAAATATGCACATCGCTGATTAATGTTTTGATTAACTATTTCCCCCGTGACGACGGTTCATGGACACGGGGGTTATTTATAATATTAGTTTATTGCATTCGGAATATTATCTCCAGAGGTTAAATTCCGAAATTAGCCTCATTATTGAATTAACATTTCGGAATGGTCAGAGTGTTTGTTACGCTGTTAATAGGGAATATAGTCATGGAACATGTAGCGGGACATTTAGTATGCCGTCACTTAATATTCAGCAGGGTAAAAATACGGAACTTACTGATTTTCCGTTGCCTCACACTCAGCATAATGAAATCGATTTAGTAAATCTGATTGATATTTTATGGCAGGCTAAAAAACGCATTATCGTGTGCACGCTCGCCTTTGCGTGCGTGGGGTTATTTGTCACTTTCTTTTTGCCACAACGCTGGACCAGCGAAGCGGTGGTGACGCCAGCTGAGTCAATTCAGTGGCAGGATCTGCAAAGAACGCTGACGGGATTACGGGTTCTGGATGTCGATGTCAGTGTGGATCGTAACAGTACCTTCAATCTCTTCATCAAGAAATTTCAGTCTACTTCACTACTGGAGCAATATTTACGCTCGTCACCGTATGTGATGGAGCAGTTAAAAGGGGCGAAAATCGATGAACTGGATCTGCATCGGGCCATTGTCGCGCTGAGCGAAAAGATGAGCGCGGTAGACAGCAATGTCGGAAAGAAAAATGAAACAGCACTGTACACGTCATGGGTGCTGAGTTTTACGGCTCCAGCCAAAGAAGAGGCGCAACAGGTACTGGCGGGCTATATCCAGTTTATTTCTGAGATAGTCGTGCAGGACTCGCTGGAAAATATTCGCAATCAGCTGGAGGTTAAAACCCGCTTTGAGAAAGAGCGTCTGGCTCTGGAGCGAGTCAAACTTAAAAATCAGCTGGATACCAATATTCAACGACTCAATTATTCTCTGGAGATTGCAAATGCCGCCGGAATTAAAAAGCCGGTTTACAGTAATGGCCAGGCGGTGAAAGACGATCCTGATTTTTCTATTTCTCTGGGCGCTGATGGGATCCAGCGAAAGCTGGAGATTGAAAAATCAGTCACGGATGTGGCTGAACTGAATGCGGAGCTAAAAAACCGGCAGTATTATGTTGAACAACTGGAGTCCGTCAATGTTCAGGACGTGAAATTTTCGCCGTTCAAATATCAGCTTAAGCCTTCATTACCGGTGAAAAAACAGGGGCCGGGTAGAATGATCGTGGTCGTGCTGGCGGCACTGTTGGGAGGGATTGTGGCCTGCGGTGGCGTACTTCTCCAGCATGCAATGGTATCGCGTAAACGGGATGACGCCACGATCAACGAACGTCTGGTCTGATTGCCGACCGGAAGGTTCTGCGCCTTCCGGCCAGCGGTTAACGGCGGCCCAGTGGCACCACCAACGGTGTGCCCGCAACCGGGTCGTCGATAATCATGCAACGCAGCCCATAGATTTTCTCAATTAATTCTGCGGTGACAATTTCCTTCGGCGCGCCCTCTGCGACAATTTTTCCTTCACGCAGCGCGATCAAATGAGTGGCATAGCGACAGGCCTGGTTGAGGTCATGCAGCACGGCGGCGAGGGTGTAGCCTTTCTCGCGATTCAGTTCGCTCAGTAATTCCAGCAAATCAATCTGATGACTGATATCCAGCCAGGTAGTCGGTTCATCGAGCAGCATGATTGACGTTTCCTGCGCCAGAACCATCGCTATCCACGCGCGCTGACGCTGACCACCGGATAGCGTATCCACACTTTGCCCGGCCAGATGCGTAATACCAGTGGCGCGCATGGCCTGCGTCACGGCATCTTCATCTTCTTTGCGCCAACGGGTAAACAGCGGCTGATGCGGATAGCGCCCACGCGCCACCAGTTCCTGCACGGTGATATCGCCCGGCGTCGTGGCATTTTGCGCCAGCAATCCGATGCGGCGAGCGACCTCTTTGCTGGGATAGCGCTGAATCGGCTCGCCGTCCAGCCAGACGTGACCGTTTGCCGGGGTCATCAGCCGACTGAGAGTCCGCAACAGCGTCGATTTCCCGCAGCCATTGGGTCCGATTATGGCCGTGAAATGACCATCGGGAATAGTGACGTTGAGGTCTTCGGCAACGGTGAACTTTCCATAACCCAGCGTTAACTGGTCGCCACGCAAACGGGCTACTGATTCGGTCATTTTTTGCGGGACTCCTGAATTAACAAGGCGATAAGGTAAATACCGCCGATACTCACGGTGACGACACCCACCGGAAGCTGATAAGGCATAAACAGTTGCTGTGCGCACAAATCGGCTGCCAGCAGTAACAGTGCGCCGCAGAGCGCGGCCTGGGTTAATCCCCAACGAGCGGTGCCGCTCAGGCGACGGGCAATATGTGGGGCAACCAGCGCAATAAAGGAAATCGGTCCGGCCAGCGCAGTGGCGGCTGCGGTTAACACCACGGCGACCAGCATCATGGCGAGCCGCGAGCGCTCTACGCTGACTCCCAACGCGCATGCGCTGTCATCCCCCATTTCCAGCAGACGCATGCGCCGTACCAGCAGTGCAGCGCCTGCCAGCATGAGAATAATGATCGGCGCGGAGGGCCAGGTTTTCGCCCAGGTCAAACCGTTAAGCGATCCGGCATTCCACAATCCGGCAGCCAGTGCCGTGTCCAGCGAAGCCTTCAACAACAGCCAGGTGTTAAACGCAAACAGCATGGCACGAATGCCGATGCCGATAATGATCAGGCGGAAGGTTTCAATACCGTTGCGCCAGGCCAGCAGCCAGACCACCAGTGACGTCAGAATCCCGCCAGCCATCGCTGCGAGTGCGATAGCCGTCAGATGCTGGCCAAACAGCACCATCGCGATCAGTACGCCGCTCCAGGCGCCGGTGTTAAAGCCCATCACGTCAGGGCTGCCGAGCGGGTTACGCATCAGGGACTGAAAAATTGCTCCACTGACGCCGAGTGCCGCGCCAATCAACAGTGCCATCAACACGCGTGGCAAGCGCCACTCGGTCACTATCATCGTCAGGCTGCGCGGCGCATCGCCGGTAAAAGCAGCAATAATTTGCGAGGTTTCCAGTGTCACTGCGCCACTGCGCAGACCCCAGAGTGCGAAGCTCAGGCAGCCAACCGTCAGCAGCAGGCACGCGATCAGCAGACGACGGGATACGTACATCATGCGGCACCTCGCGGACGACGACGAACCAGAAAGATCAGCACCGGAGCGCCAATAAAGGCGCTCACGACTGACACGCGCAGCTCGCCGGGAACAATCAGGCGGCCAATGATATCGGCAAAAAGCAACAGAACAGGCGTGGCGATAAGCGTCACCGGGAGCGACCAACGGTGGTCGGCACCAACCAGCCAGCGCGACATATGCGGCATCATCAGGCCGATAAACGCAATCGGCCCAACAATCGCCGTGGCGCTCCCGCACAGGACGGTGATGGCTAACAGACCAATCAGTTGCGTACGCGCGACTTTGCTACCAAGCGCGGTGGCGGTATCACTTCCCAGACTCAGGCTGTTCAATGCCCGACTGAGCATCAGCGCAGTGGTACCGGCTATCAGCACCGGCAGAATAACCACCTTGAGGGTTTGCAGATTGCGGATATCCAGTGAACCGGCCTGCCAGTAACGAAGCTGATCGTAGACGTCAGGATTCAGCAGGGAAATACCGCTGGTGAGACCTTCCAGAACCGCGGCGAGCGCGACGCCCGCCAGCGTCAGACGTACCGGGCTCAACTGACCGCCACCCTGACTGCCCGTAAACGCCACAATCAGTGACGCCACCAGCGCGCCGATAAAGGCCATCACCAGTTGTTCCTGCGGTGTGGAAAAGCCGAACAGCGCTGCCCCCAGCACGATGGCAAAACTGGCTCCGGCATTGACGCCAAGCAGCCCAGGATCGGCCAGCGGATTGCGGGTGAGCGTTTGCATTAACGCCCCGGCGAGTCCCAGCGCGCCTCCGGCCAGCAATCCTGCGAGCGTTCGCGGCAGGCGGGCGTCCAGCACGATAGTGCAATCGGCACTTTGACAGGTGCCGGTGAGCGCTTCCATCACCACGGAGACGGGTAAGGATTTTGCACCGATGGTCAGACTTAATGCCGTGGCAATAACCAGTAATAACAACAATCCGGGCACGGCAAGGGCACGCGTCACGGAAACAGAACATGACATAGCAACTTCCCTGATAATGATAGTAATTATCGTTATCGATCTTATTTGATTATGTTAGCATGTGCAGCCATTGAATGGATAATGAAAAAAAGATCGCATTAAGGCGTTGTAATGAATCGACAATCCTGGCTGCTGAACCTCAGTTTGCTGAAGACACACCCGGCATTTCGCGCGGTCTTCCTGGCCCGTTTTATCTCTATTGTTTCGCTCGGACTGCTCGGCGTCGCGGTACCCGTACAGATCCAGATGATGACGCATTCCACCTGGCAGGTGGGGCTTTCGGTAACGCTGACCGGCAGTGCGATGTTTGTCGGGCTGATGGTCGGTGGCGTCCTCGCCGATCGCTATGAACGTAAAAAAGTGATCCTGCTTGCGCGCGGTACCTGCGGTATTGGCTTCATCGGTTTATGCCTGAACGCCATGCTGCTGGAGCCTTCGTTGATTGCCATTTATCTGCTGGGTCTGTGGGACGGCTTTTTTGCCTCGCTGGGCGTGACGGCATTGCTGGCGGCGACGCCTGCGCTGGTGGGGCGTGAAAACCTGATGCAGGCAGGGGCGATTACCATGCTGACCGTGCGTCTGGGCTCGGTGATTTCGCCCATGCTGGGTGGGCTGTTGCTCGCCACCGGCGGTGTGGCCTGGAACTTCGGTCTGGCGGCGGCAGGTACCTTTATCACCTTACTGCCGCTATTGAGTCTTCCGGCACTGCCGCCACCGCCACAGCCGCGTGAACATCCGCTGAAATCGCTACTCGCGGCGTTTCGCTTCCTGCTTGCCAGTCCGCTTGTCGGCGGTATTGCGCTGCTCGGCGGCTTGATGACGATGGCAAGCGCTGTGCGCGTACTCTATCCGGCACTGGCGATTAGCTGGCAGATGTCAGCGGCGCAGATTGGCATGTTGTACGCCGCCATCCCACTTGGGGCGGCGGTTGGTGCGCTCACCAGCGGGAAACTGGCGCACAGCCTGCGTCCGGGGTTAATTATGCTGGCCTCGACCATCGGGTCGTTTCTGGCCATTGGCCTGTTTGCCCTGATGCCTGTCTGGGCGTTAGGCGTGGTGTGTCTCGCACTGTTTGGTTGGCTGAGCGCCATCAGTTCGCTGTTACAGTACACGATGCTGCAAACGCAGACGCCGGAAAATATGTTAGGGCGCATCAACGGGTTGTGGACGGCGCAAAACGTCACCGGGGACGCCATTGGTGCGGCGTTATTAGGCGGTCTGGGAGCGATCATGACACCGGTGGCTTCGGCGAGCGTTAGCGGCTTTGGTCTGGTGATTGTGGGACTACTACTGCTGCTGTTACTCAGTGAATTACGTCGATTCCGGCAGACGCCGCCGGAACCCGCTTAGTGTGAGACTGGCCGGATAACGCGTTATCGCCGCCATCCGGCAATGACAATTAAAACAGTGTGGCGAGACGGTTTAACACCTGCATCGCGCTGTAATAATCCAGACGGAAAGACTCGGTGCCCAGGGCGTAGACGCGCTTGTTCTGTACTGCAGGCAGGTGCGCCAGCAGTGGGTTGGCGTAGATCGCCTGCTCATCTTTCTCGTCACCGGCAAACAGGAACAGCGCCTCGCCGTTCAGTCCGGCCGCCAGATTTTCACCGCCAAGCTGAATGATATCGTGACGTTTCCCCTGGCTTTGGCTGGGCTGCAGTCCGCCAGGCAACGTTGCCAGCGTAAAGCCGAGTTGCTCCAGCATTTTTCCCTGCGCAGACTCTGGCGTCCACAGATTGGCTCTGTGGGCGGCGGCGGTGTAGACCAGCGCGCTCACCGGTTGTGGCGGCAACGTCAACTGCTGCTTAACGATGGTTAGCTGCTTATCAAATTCGGCAATACGTGCGGAGGCCTGTTTCTCCTGGCCGGTAATCTCGCCCAACTGCGTCAGCAGCGACTGCCAGCTTTTATCGTCGTAATTGATGATAAGCGTCGGGGCAATAGGCGAGAGCTGATCGTACAGCGCCAGGGCGGAGTCGCCGCCGGTCGCGCTAATCAGAATGAGATCGGGCATTTGTGCTGCCACCGCTTCGGCGTTCGGTTCACCAATATACAGGCGCGTCAACTTGCGTGCTTTTGCCACGTCGCCCCACTGACGTAAGAAACCCTGATCGTCAGCCACGCGGTTATTGGGGGTTGTCGCCCCGCTGGCGACCACCGGTGCATCAATCGCCAGTAATGAACCGGTCAGCGTGACGCTGGTAGAGACGATGCGTTCAGGTTTGTGTTCCAGCGTATGGTTGCCGCGAATGTCGGTCACCTGACGCGGCCAGTCCGCCGCATGAGCTGAGGAGAATCCGAAAACGAAGAGCGTAACGAGCAGGGAAGGCAGTCTCACAAATCAGTTCCTGTGCTGAGTTATTAATGCTTCTCATTTTCATTATTAAGCGTAAGGGATGCAAGCGTTAGTCGCACTTTGTGCTACCTCAAGAGTTGACATGTCGCCTGTTTGCTTTTAGGTTAGCGCCCGAAAATATAAATGATAATCATTATTAAAACCTTTATCATTTTTGGAGGATGATATGGATACGTCTTTGGCCGAGGAAGTTCAGCAGACCATGGCAACACTTGCACCCCAGCGTTTTTTCTTTATGTCGCCGTATCGGAGTTTCACGACGTCAGGATGCTTCGCCCGCTTCGATGAACCCGCCATTAACGGTGATTCGCCAGACAGCCCCTTCCAACAAAAATTACACGCACTGTTCACCGATGCCAAAGCGCAGGGTATCGCAAACCCGGTTATGGTGGGGGCGATTCCGTTCGATACTCGCCAGCCATCGTCGCTGTTTATTCCTCAGAGCTGGCAGACCTTTTCTCGTCAGGAAAAGCAGCGATCATCACGTTACTTTACCGATCATCAAATACTCAACGTCACGGCGCGTAACGCGATTCCTGAGCAGGAGACGTTCGAAGCGATGGTCGCGCGCGCCGCTGCGCTGACAGCGACGCCTGAAGTCGACAAAGTGGTGCTGTCACGACTGATTGACATCACCACCGACGCTGAGATCAACAGCGGTGCGCTGCTGGAACGTCTGGTGGCGCAAAACCCAGTTAGTTACAACTTCCATGTCCCACTGCGCGATGGCGGCATTTTGCTCGGCGCGAGCCCGGAATTGTTGCTGCGTAAAGAAGGCGAGCGCTTCAGCTCGCTGCCGCTGGCGGGCTCCGCGCGCCGTCAGCCTGATGACGTACTGGATCGGGAAGCCGGAAACCGCCTGCTGGCCTCTGAAAAAGATCGCCATGAACATGAGCTGGTTACGCAGGCGATGAAAACCGTACTGCGCGATCGCTGTCAGGATCTACAACTACCGTCTTCACCGCAGCTCATCACCACGCCCACGCTCTGGCACCTCGGCACGCCGTTTGAAGGCACAGCCAATGCCGGAGAAAACGCCCTGACGCTGGCTTGTCTGCTGCACCCGACGCCTGCGTTGAGCGGTTTCCCGCATCAGGTGGCAAAACAACTGATTGCCGAACTGGAGCCGTTTGATCGCGAACTGTTTGGTGGCATCGTCGGCTGGTGTGACGCCGAAGGCAACGGAGAGTGGGTAGTGACCATCCGCTGCGCGACATTACGGAAAAACCAGGTGCGTCTGTTTGCAGGCGCAGGGATCGTCCCGGCCTCTTCACCGGTGGGGGAATGGCGTGAAACCGGCGTCAAACTTTCCACAATGTTGAACGTTTTTGGATTGCATTAAGGAGCGATGATGAGCATTCCTTTCACCCGGTGGCCTGACGAATTTGCCCGTCGGTACCGCGAAAAAGGCTACTGGCAGGATCTGCCGCTGACGGATATTTTGACCCGCCATGCAGAAAGCGACCATACGGCGGTCATCGAGGGTGAGCGCCAGTTGAGCTATCGTGAACTGAACCAGGCGGTGGATAACCTCGCCTGTACGCTGCGCCGTCAGGGGATCAAATCCGGCGAAACCGCGCTGGTACAACTGGGCAACGTGGCGGAGTTATATATCACGTTCTTTGCGCTGCTGAAGCTTGGCGTCGCGCCCGTGCTTGCGCTGTTCAGTCATCAACGCACCGAACTTACCGCGTATACGACGCAGATCGAGCCCGCGCTGCTGATTGCCGATCGTCAGCACGCGCTGTTTGCCGACAATGATTTTCTGAATACGTTTATTGCTCAGCATAATTCTATTCGCGTGGTGCATCTGCTCAATGACAGTGGCGAGCACTGCCTGCAAGCGGCGATAAACCAGCCGGCAGACGCGTATACTGCTACGCCATCGCCTGCGGATGAGGTGGCGTACTTCCAGCTCTCTGGCGGCACGACCGGGACGCCGAAGCTGATCCCGCGAACCCACAACGACTATTACTACAGCGTGCGTCGTAGTAATGAAATCTGTCACTTCACCGCCGATACGCGTTTTTTATGCGCCATCCCTGCTGCGCATAACTACGCCATGAGTTCACCCGGATCGCTGGGCGTATTTCTGGCGGGGGGAACGGTCGTACTGGCCGCGGACCCGAGCGCCACGCTGTGCTTCCCGCTGATTGAAAAACATCAGATCAACGCGACGGCGCTGGTGCCGCCAGCGGTCAGCCTGTGGTTACAGGCGATTAATGAATGGGGCAGCAATGCGCAGCTGGCTTCGCTGAAGCTGTTGCAGGTTGGTGGTGCGCGCCTCTCCGCATCCCTGGCGGCGCGGATCCCAGCCGAAATCGGCTGCCAGTTGCAGCAGGTTTTCGGCATGGCGGAAGGTTTAGTGAACTATACCCGTCTCGACGACAGCCCGGAGCGGGTAATCAATACCCAGGGGCGTCCGATGTGTCCGGATGATGAAGTGTGGGTGGCAGATGCCGACGGCAACCCGCTGCCACAAGGGGAAACGGGACGGCTAATGACGCGTGGTCCCTATACCTTCCGCGGTTATTACAAAAGCCCGCAGCATAACGCCAGCGCATTTGACGCCAACGGTTTTTACTGCTCAGGCGATCTGATCGCCATCGACGAGGATGGCTACATCACCGTTCAGGGACGAGAGAAAGATCAGATCAACCGTGGCGGCGAGAAGATCGCCGCGGAAGAGATCGAAAACCTGTTACTGCGTCATCAGGCGGTGATTCATGCGGCGCTGGTCAGTATGGAAGACGAGCTGCTGGGGGAGAAAAGCTGCGCGTATCTGGTGGTGAAAGAACCGCTGCGCGCGGTACAGGTGCGCCGCTTTCTGCGCGAGCAGGGCGTCGCTGAATTCAAGTTACCGGACCGGGTGGAAACCGTTGAGGCGCTGCCTTTGACCCCGGTGGGTAAAGTCGATAAAAAACAATTACGTCAGTGGCTGGCAACACGTTCGGCCTGAAGGAGAACACGCAATGGCAATTCCTAAACTGCAGGCTTACGCGCTGCCAACCGCGCTCGATATTCCGGTCAATAAGGTCAACTGGACGTTCGAGCCGGACCGTGCAGCGCTGCTGATCCACGATATGCAGGACTACTTCGTCAGCTTCTGGGGTGAAAACTGTCCGATGATGGAACAGGTGATCGCCAATATCGCCGCGCTGCGCAACTACTGTAAAGCCCATAATATTCCGGTTTATTACACCGCACAGCCGAAAGATCAGAGCGATGAAGATCGTGCCCTGCTTAACGACATGTGGGGGCCCGGACTGACACGCTCACCAGAGCAGCAAAAAGTGGTTGCCGCGCTGGCGCCGGATGAAGCTGATAATGTACTGGTGAAATGGCGTTACAGCGCGTTTCACCGTTCCCCGCTGGAACTGATGCTGAAAGAAACCGGTCGCGATCAGCTTATTATCACCGGGGTATATGCACACATTGGTTGCATGACCACCGCGACGGATGCTTTTATGCGCGATATCAAGCCGTTCATGGTAGCGGACGCGCTGGCCGACTTTAGCCGTGAAGAGCACCTGATGTCGCTGAAGTATGTTGCGGGACGTTCAGGTCGCGTCGTAATGACTCAGGAGTTGTTGCCCGCGCCGGTACCAACCAGCAAAGATGAACTGCGCGCGCTGATTTTACCGCTGCTCGATGAGTCCGATGAACCGATGGATGACGAGAACCTGATCGATTACGGTCTCGACTCGGTACGGATGATGGCGCTGGCAGCACGCTGGCGGAAAGTGCATGGTGATATCGACTTCGTGATGCTGGCGAAAAACCCGACCATTGATGCCTGGTGGGCGCTACTCTCTCGCGAGGTGCGCTGATGGCTGGATTCGATTATCACGGCAAAACGGTGTGGGTCACCGGCGCAGGTAAAGGCATTGGTTATGCCACGGCGCTGGCGTTTGTTGAGGCCGGAGCACAGGTCACGGGCTTCGATCGTGAGTTCACTTTGCAGAATTACCCGTTTGTTACCGAGGTGATGGATGTGGCGGATGCCGGACAGGTAGCTGAGGTCTGTCAGCGCCTGCTGGTGCAAACCGACCGGCTGGACGTGCTGGTGAATGCTGCCGGGATTTTACGCATGGGCGCGACCGACGCGCTGAGTCCGCACGACTGGCAGCAGACGTTTGCAGTTAACGTTGGTGGTGCTTTTAATCTGTTCCAGCAGACGATGGCGCAGTTTCGCCATCAGCGGGGTGGGGCGATAGTGACCGTGGCTTCAGACGCCGCGCATACGCCACGTATAGGCATGAGCGCCTATGGGGCGTCGAAGGCGGCGCTGAAAAGTCTGGCGCTGACCGTCGGGCTGGAACTGGCGGGCAGCGGAGTGCGCTGTAATCTGGTGTCGCCAGGATCAACGGATACTGACATGCAGCGCACGCTGTGGGTCAGTGATGATGCGGAACAGCAGCGCATTCGCGGCTTTGGTGAGCAGTTTAAGCTCGGTATTCCTTTAGGCAAAATTGCCCGACCGCAGGAGATCGCTAACACCATTCTGTTCCTTGCCTCCGATCTGGCCAGCCACATTACGTTGCAGGACATCGTGGTGGACGGCGGCTCTACGCTGGGAGCGTAACGATGATCTGGAAACGTCATTTCACGCTTGATGAACTGAACGCCACCAGTCAGAACACGATGGTGGCGCATCTGGGTATTATCTATACCCGACTTGGTGACGACGTGCTGGAAGCCGAAATGCCGGTGGATACCCGCACACACCAGCCCTTTGGTTTACTGCACGGCGGAGCCTCAGCGGCGCTGGCCGAAACGTTAGGCTCAATGGCGGGTTATCTGATGACCCGCGACGGGCAATGCGTGGTTGGGACAGAACTGAATGCCACTCATCACCGGGCGGTTTCGCAGGGTAAGGTGCGCGGTGTCTGCCAGCCGCTGCATCTGGGGCGTCAAAGCCAGAGCTGGGAAATCGTGGTGTTTGATGAGCAAGGGCGGCGTTGCTGTACTTGCCGACTGGGAACCGCAGTGTTGGGCTGAGCACGCTTAATGTTATGTGATTGCAGCGTTAACGGGTGAATGGAGTGATCCAGTTAACAATGCAATGTAAATAGTCGGTGATACTTCAGGTTTATTGGGTTGTCAGGTTGTTAAAACCAGAAAAGATGTTATAGAAACAAAATGTAACATCTCTCTTCTCTGGAACACGCAAACGGATAACAACCATGAATAAATCAGGGAAATACCTCATCTGGACAGTGCTCTCGGTAATGGGTGCCTTTGCTCTGGGTTATATTGCGCTAAACCGTGGGGAACAGATCAACGCACTGTGGATAGTCGTGGCGTCGGTCTGTGTCTATCTTATTGCCTATCGTTTTTACGGTCTGTACATCGCCAAAAATGTGCTGGCGGTTGACCCGACGCGGATGACGCCTGCAGTACGCCATAACGACGGGCTCGACTACGTCCCCACCGATAAAAAAGTCTTGTTTGGTCACCATTTTGCGGCGATTGCCGGCGCGGGTCCGTTGGTCGGGCCGGTTCTGGCGGCGCAAATGGGCTATTTGCCGGGCATGATTTGGCTGCTGGCTGGCGTGGTTTTAGCCGGGGCGGTACAGGATTTCATGGTGCTCTTCGTGTCGACGCGTCGCGATGGCCGCTCGCTGGGTGAACTGGTCAAAGAAGAGATGGGCCCAACCGCAGGGGTGATTGCGCTGGTGGCCTGTTTCATGATCATGGTGATTATCCTTGCGGTGCTGGCGATGATCGTGGTGAAAGCGCTGACCCACAGTCCGTGGGGAACCTACACCGTCGCGTTTACGATTCCGCTGGCGATCTTTATGGGGATCTATCTGCGCTATCTGCGTCCGGGTCGTATCGGCGAAGTGTCGGTTATCGGTCTGGTGTTCCTCGTGTTTGCGATTATTTCCGGCGGCTGGGTCGCGGAAAGTCCTACCTGGGCGCCGTACTTTGACTTCACTGGGGTTCAGTTAACCTGGATGCTGGTGGGTTACGGCTTCGTGGCGGCGGTATTGCCGGTGTGGCTGCTGCTGGCGCCGCGTGACTACCTCTCAACCTTCCTGAAAATCGGGACCATTGCTGGTCTGGCGGTTGGCATTTTGATCATGCGTCCAACGCTGACGATGCCTGCGCTGACTAAATTCGTCGATGGTACCGGGCCGGTGTGGACAGGTAACCTGTTCCCGTTCCTGTTTATCACTATCGCCTGTGGCGCCGTTTCGGGTTTCCACGCGCTGATCTCCTCCGGCACGACGCCGAAGATGCTGGCAAACGAAGGTCAGGCTTGCTTCATTGGCTACGGCGGTATGCTGATGGAATCGTTTGTCGCCATCATGGCGCTGGTTTCTGCCTGCATCATCGATCCGGGTGTCTACTTCGCTATGAACAGCCCAATGGCTGTGCTGGCGCCTGCCGGCACAGCGGATGTGGTGGCGTCTGCCGCTCAGGTGGTCAGCAGTTGGGGCTTTGCGATTACGCCGGACACGCTGCATCAGATTGCTAACGAGGTGGGTGAGCAGTCGATTATCTCCCGTGCGGGTGGTGCGCCTACGCTGGCGGTGGGGATGGCCTATATCCTGCACGGCGCGCTGGGTGGGATGATGGATGTGGCCTTCTGGTATCACTTCGCGATTCTGTTCGAAGCGCTGTTTATTCTGACGGCGGTCGATGCGGGGACGCGTGCCGCGCGCTTCATGTTGCAGGATCTGCTGGGTGTCGTTTCTCCAGGCCTTAAACGTACGGACTCATTGCCTGCCAACCTGCTGGCGACCGCACTGTGCGTGCTGGCGTGGGGCTACTTCCTGCATCAGGGTGTGGTGGATCCGTTAGGCGGCATTAACACCCTGTGGCCGCTGTTTGGTATCGCTAACCAGATGCTGGCAGGTATGGCACTGATGCTCTGCGCGGTTGTCCTGTTCAAGATGAAACGTCAGCGTTATGCGTGGGTGGCGTTGGTGCCGACTGCATGGTTGCTGATTTGTACCCTGACGGCGGGCTGGCAGAAATCCTTCAGCCCGGATACAAAAGTGGGCTTTCTGGCGATTGCCAATAAGTTCCAGGCGATGATCGACAGCGGCAATATCCCGCCGCAGTACACGGAATCGCAGCTGGCGCAACTGGTGTTTAACAACCGTCTGGATGCGGGCCTGACTATCTTCTTCATGGTGGTGGTCGTGGTACTGGCACTGTTCTCCATTAAGACGGCGCTCGCCGCTCTCAAAGAGGACAAGCCGACGGCAAAAGAGACGCCGTATGAGCCGATGCCGGAAAATGTGGAAGAGATCGTTGCGCAGGCCAAAGGCGCGCACTAACGTGTAATTATGCCCCTCTCCCGATCGGGAGAGGGGATTTTCTGACAGGTGGTAATGATGTTTGATACGCTTTCGAAAGCCGGGAAATATCTGGGCCAGGCCGCGAAACTCATGATTGGCGTGCCGGACTATGACAACTATGTCGAGCATATGCGGATCACCCATCCGGATCAGACGCCTATGACCTATGAGGAGTTTTTCCGTGAGCGTCAGGATGCGCGCTATGGCGGAAAGGGCGGGGCGCGCTGCTGTTAAACTCAAGGATCTTCGGGCCGGATAAGCACGTCATCCGGCATAATCAGGTTATTTCACCGTCCACGCTTTTGAAAACCGACGACTGGCAAACAGCTCCTGAAGACCGTTGATCTGTTTCAGGCGCAGGACTTCGTCCTCGTCCATCCCCAGTTCCTTACCGATTTTTTCGTCTTCCCATCCCAGTAATGCCAGTTCACGTACGATCTCTGACATCGCGTGGATCTGATGACGGCCACGAGCACGGTTATGGCGAATAGTTGCTGCCATGCGGTCATGCCGCTCCCCTTCCAGACAAGTAATGGGTAAATAGCCTTTGAGACGGGATTTAAGCGAGGCTTTGCTTTTCCCCAGTTCATGGCGGTGAAAACCGTCGACGATCTCATACTCTTCCGGACTGGATTGGGTGGCAACAATGGGTTGGGTAAAGCCATCCGCCTCAATGGATTTCAGCAGCAGCTTTTTCTCCGGTGGTGCGACGTTATTAGGATTGTAATCGTTAGGCGAAATGCGATCGTTTTTTATCCATAGCACACAGTCAACCGGCTCGTTGCGAAATGGACTGACGCTGTGAATCGCCTTTCTGAACTCATTGATGGCTTTAATTCTTTCGTCATCAGATAAGCCAGAAAGATAGCTAAGGAGGTCCTGAGTTAATCGTTGTTGCATAAAATTCCCCATTCCTTGCGTTTCGCTTTCATGCGTTCGCTATAACGCTGGTAACTTTTCGGTTTAGTTGGACTGAAAGAGAGCGCCCGACACCAGTAATCATTGTTCAATAACACTTTGCAGATGCGTCGCCAGGAGGGGATATCTTTCGAACCGATATCACCCGTCTGCGTTTGCGGGATCTCTCCGAGGCCGTTTTTCTTGTACCACTGTAAATAGACGGCGATTTTGTTGCGGTAATGCTCTGCCGTGGAGATGGGCATGCTGAGCAGTAACAGCATGGCGTAGTCCTGCCAGCTCAAGTGATCGGGCTTGAGAATTTTTCGATGACCATAGAAGTGATTATCCTGCCCGGCGTAGATCCCGCCGCTCCTGACGCCACTCACGCGCTCGCACATCGCGGCCCATCTTTCCGGTTCAACAACATGATAGAGCCATAATCCCTGGCGCTGTTCAGGGCCAAATGGTTCACAAATACGCATGTAACGGGCCGGAACACCGGCCTGATACATCAGGTTGTAGAGCGGATTACAGGGCAAATTGGTGCGACCAAACCAGGTCCAGATATCGGCTGTTTTCCAGTCATACAATGGATAGATATACCAGGTATGTCCGCCTGGTGCGGCGGTCGTCCAGGGTTTGTCATCGGCAAAACGCTGTTTACGTAAACTGGCGATTGCCACAAAACGGTTATAGGATTCATCGGCCCGAATCCCGATCATCATGGCTGCCGGGCGTTTATTCGAAAACCAGTCGGCAAATTCACGTACAAACTGTTCGAAGGTCATGCCGGATTGATAGAAGGAAAAATAACCCGGATCGGTGATGGCGTCTGGCGGCGGTTGACGAACCCACTGGGCATTGGGTTCCCAACACTGCCATTCAGGCTGAAACTGTGACAGTGAGTTTTGGGTGGTGAGCGGAAGGGCAACCCAATAGAAATGGTCGATGACATCGGCATACATTTCGCGCAGCGCGGTAATATAGCTAATGGTACAGGAAAATTGCGCTTCCCAGTCAATGAACAACACATTGATTTTTTTGTGTAGCTTACGGGCAATATTGGCCGTCAGATGTAACATCAAGCCAGAATCTTTACCACCGGAAAAGGAGACGCATACGCGGGGAAGATTTTCGAGAGTCCAGGTGATGCGTTCTTCAGCGGCTTCAAGAACATTTTGGTTTAATGATATTTTATAAACGGACATGTATCGCTTATCCTTAAACGTTAAAGTCATTCGCCTGAAATAGATATCCCTCTATAATATAAGACTTTTTTGGGAGTGTGCAATACTTAAATAAATTCAATGAATTAATTAAATTATCTTACATATATCCGTTTTGAATATATTTTAATTGATATTACATGCTTGCTATACAAGCTGGTGTGGTTAAAAACAAAGGGTTTTTGCAAAGAAATGTTTCTTTCTGGTTTGAGTGTTACTTAAGTAAAGCTTAAATGACGAAGTGATTTTTACAACGTGTTATGAGAAATATTCAGGGTAATTATATCTAATGGCATATAATTACCCGTAGTACTTATGGATGTGTCATCATGGCATCCAGTTGCGCTTTTTCAGGCAAGCCAACGACCTGCTGAAGAACGTTATCTTTATTCATATAATAAATTGCGGGCGTGACGTTTGCGCCTAAATCATCCATGATTTTCTGGTTCATATTGAGGATTTTCATGTGTGCCGGAGAAATCGCTTTGGGTACCGTGAGTGCCATTTTTCCGCCAGAGGCTTCATAATCATGCCAGGTTTTTGCCGGATCGTTCGATGCCAGAATGGCAGCAGCGGTAGCTGGGCTCTCTGGTTTGATGACGCCGACGAGTAGCGTTCGCAATTGGACTTTGCCGGACTCCACCCATGGCCGAGCCTGTTGCCAGAACTCTTTGCAGTACGGACAGAAAGGATCAGCAAAAACATACAGCACCACCGGAGCCTCTTTTTTGCCATCGAGAAGCCAGTCGGCTTTTTCCATGCGCTGCCACATTTCCCGTCCGGCAGGCGCATAGATTTCTTTCTCTATCAACTGATTGCTCAGGTTTTCGCCTTTTTCATTGTACATGTAGCCTGAAATGGCCTGCTTGCCATCAGGCGTCAGGTAGATAGTGACCCCCATATCCTGATATTTCCCAAGATATCCTTTCATCCCGCCGGGCGCATCGAACGACTTTATAATGGTAATCCCTTGTTTTTCTATCGCTTTAACGGGCGCAGGCAGGTCTTCGGCCCAGGCAAAAAGAGGGAGCAGGGAGAGCAAAAGCGTACGTTTTAACATCATTTATCCTTATAAATCAGAGCGATTGCGAGAACGGTGGGGAAACCTATCACAGCCATAGATAAGACCTCAGGCTGGAACGTTGCCCTTTGAGGAGTGGGGTGGTGTAATCATTCTCGCTGTTACAGCCTTTGTTAAGGTAATGTAGAGCGCAACACATAGCCAGTTTCACTGGCGCTGAAGTTACCCACGGGTAGTTCAGGTAACGGGGCTGCCTGCAAAGGTGGCCCTTTTTACTTTGCGTCGTAGCACGTTCACAACGTTGAATTGAGAGGTTTGTTAGCTAACGCTTATTGATTTGATAAAGGAAACGCATTAGCCCTGTCAGTCAATCTTCGGTAACTTATCTCTCAACGAAAACATGGAGGAAGTACAGATGTCTTTGATTAATACCAAAATTAAACCTTTTAAAAACCAGGCGTTCAAAAACGGTGAATTCATCGAAGTGACCGAGAAAGATACCGAAGGCCGCTGGAGCGTCTTCTTCTTCTATCCGGCTGACTTTACCTTCGTATGCCCGACCGAACTGGGTGACGTTGCAGACCATTACGAAGAACTGCAGAAGCTGGGCGTAGACGTTTACTCCGTCTCTACCGACACCCACTTTACCCACAAAGCATGGCACAGCAGCTCCGACACCATCGCCAAAATCAAATATGCGATGATCGGCGACCCGACTGGCGCCCTGACCCGTAACTTCGACAACATGCGTGAAGACGAAGGTCTGGCAGACCGCGCGACGTTCGTTGTTGACCCGCAGGGTATCATCCAGGCGATCGAAGTTACCGCTGAAGGTATCGGCCGTGATGCTTCTGACCTGCTGCGTAAAATCAAAGCCGCTCAGTATGTTGCTTCTCACCCAGGCGAAGTGTGCCCGGCTAAGTGGAAAGAAGGCGAAGCGACGCTGGCTCCATCCCTTGATCTGGTCGGTAAAATCTAAAAATTCCGGCGTTTTTCATGCCACAGGTGTGTTGGCTGCGCTTACTTATCCCGGTCACTTACTTATGTAAGCTCCCGGGGATTCATAAGATTGCCGCCTTCCTGTGACAAGGAATACAGGGAATTTACCTCACATACGGGTGCTTATGGGTGCCCGTTTTATTCAGCACCATGACGCAAGTTGTATTAATGCAGACTCAGCCAAATCAGCTTGCATGATGATGTTTTCAGAGAGGGAAGAACAATGCTCGACACAAATATGAAAACCCAGCTCAAGGCTTATCTTGAGAAACTGACGAAACCTGTTGAGCTGATTGCGACGCTGGATGACAGCGCTAAATCGGCGGAAATCAAGGAACTGCTGGCTGAAATCGCTGGACTGTCAGAGAAAGTCACCTTTAAAGAAGACAACAGCCTGTCGGTGCGCAAACCCTCTTTCCTGATCACCAATCCGGGTTCAACGCAGGGGCCGCGTTTTGCAGGTTCTCCGCTGGGACACGAATTTACGTCGCTGGTTCTGGCGCTGTTGTGGACCGGTGGACACCCGTCAAAAGAAGCGCAGTCTCTGCTCGAGCAGATCCGCGATATTGACGGCGATTTTGAGTTTGAAACGTATTACTCACTCTCCTGCCATAACTGCCCTGACGTGGTGCAGGCACTGAACCTGATGGCGGTGCTGAACCCGCGTATCAAGCATACGGCGATTGATGGCGGCACGTTCCAGAACGAGATCACTGAGCGTAACGTGATGGGCGTACCGGCTGTCTACGTTAATGGGAAAGAGTTTGGTCAGGGTCGGATGACGCTGACGGAAATCGTGGCGAAAGTGGATACTGGCGCTGAAAAACGCGCCGCAGAAGAGCTGAGCCAGCGTGATGCTTATGATGTTCTGATTGTCGGTTCCGGTCCTGCGGGGGCAGCAGCAGCGGTTTACTCCGCACGTAAAGGGATTCGTACCGGCCTGATGGGTGAGCGTTTTGGCGGCCAGGTACTCGATACTGTGGATATCGAAAACTACATCTCTGTCCCGAAAACGGAAGGGCAGAAGTTGGCTGGTGCACTGAAGGCGCACGTCGATGATTATGACGTGGATGTCATCGACAGCCAGAGCGCCAGCAAACTGGTGCCAGCGGCCAGCGAAGGCGGTCTGCATCAGATTGAAACCGCTTCCGGTGCGGTACTGAAAGCGCGCAGCATTATCATTGCTACCGGTGCGAAATGGCGCAACATGAACGTTCCGGGCGAAGATCAGTATCGTACCAAAGGCGTCACCTATTGCCCGCACTGCGATGGTCCGCTGTTTAAAGGCAAGCGTGTGGCGGTGATCGGCGGCGGTAACTCCGGCGTAGAAGCGGCGATTGATCTCGCAGGGATTGTGGAACACGTGACCCTGCTGGAATTTGCCCCGGAAATGAAGGCGGACCAGGTACTGCAGGACAAAGTTCGCAGCCTGAAAAACGTCGATATTATTCTGAACGCGCAGACGACAGAAGTGAAAGGCGATGGCACGAAAGTGGTTGGTCTGGAATACCGCGACCGTGTGAGCGGCGACGTTCACAACGTTGAACTGGCGGGGATCTTCGTCCAGATTGGCCTGTTGCCAAACACCACCTGGCTGGAAGGGGCGATTGAACGCAACCGGATGGGTGAAATCATCATCGACGCGAAATGCGAAACCAGTGTGAAGGGCGTATTTGCGGCGGGCGACTGCACCACCGTACCGTACAAGCAGATTATCATCGCGACCGGCGAAGGGGCGAAAGCCTCCCTGAGCGCCTTTGATTACCTGATTCGTACGAAGACGGCATAAAAAAGAAAGTAAGACTACACCTGCAAAATGAAAGAGGTGCCGACTGGCACCTCTTTTTTTGTCAGTCATCAGATGATTAACGCACAACCAGTACCGGCAGCGTGGCATGACGTACCACGCTTGAGGCGTTAGAACCCAGCAGGTGTGTGGTAATTGACGGATTACGTGAACCAATGACCACTACGTCAGCATTCAGTTCTTCACCCAGCTCATTGACCACGTCACGGACGCTGCCAAAGCGGACATGCTGCTTAATACGGGAAGGATCGATACTGAAGTGACCGACCATCGTTTGCAGTCGGGTTTCGGCTTCATGCTGTAAGTGTTCTTCAAAACGACGAACGTCGGCGGCGAAGCGATGCAGGCTCAGGCTGGCAGAACCAGGCAGCACATGCAAAAGATGAATGACGCCATCCTGCTGCGCCAGAAATTCAGCGTGGCGAATCGCCTTATCGCTGAGTTCCATTTCAAAAACATCAACCGGCATAATGATTGTCTTATACATACCCGTTTCTCCCTGTTAATTAATACTTAAATCATTCAAGCATATAATAATAATTCTGTCTGCTTTCTGCAGGGTATTTTTCGCATGTGCGGCGATTCCTTGTTCATTCGCTACCAGTGATTCTCCAGGTAAAGCACGGCGCCGACGATGATTGCCGCCATAATGAAGAATCCCAGTAATATGCTGAATGTATCGTTCATGACCGCACCTGCCAATGAAACCGATTCAGTGTGGACGAGTCAGGAAAAAGGCGAACCAGGAAGAAAGGGTGATTTTACGGAAGATGCCGGAAAGAGGATGCGAGTGCATCCTCTGGGTAAAGCGGAAAGTCGCTTATGCAGATGGGATTAACGCAGGAAGTCGCCAGCAGCTTCTGGCTGGTATTCCAGCTCCAGCACTTCGAGGTGGGTGGATACGCCGCCCGGAAGTTCCCAGTGAATGGTGTCGCCCACACGCACGCCCAACAGCGCTGCCCCCACTGGCGCCATCACTGAAAGTTGCGTACTGCTGTCGGTCATCGCCGCAGGATAAACCAACGTGCGCACGCGAATTTCGCCATCGCTCAGATTGCGGAATTTAACACGACTGTTCATGGTCACGACGTCATGCGGCATGGTCTCTGGCGAACACATTTGGGCACGATCCAGCTCGGCATTTAACGCGTCGGCAATGGGTAAATCTGCATACGCGGGTTGCTCCAGTAAGCGATCGATGCGTTCTGCATCAAGGTCGTTAATGATGATAGTTGGTCTGGACATTTTTACTCCATGTCGTCAGTACTGCGTTTTGCCGCAGGTAATATTCCCAAAAGAAAACCCTCACCGTCTGGCGGCAAGGGTTTAACTCTCCCGATGATACTGAGACTTACCCTGGGTTTGAAGTGATTTAGTTCACATTCGAGTAAATAGCTAAAAAAGCATCGCTGGTATGAATTTTATTGGATAAACGTGATCGTTCTCAAATTTGCATTATGCTTTTTAAGCGCGCGCCGCGAGCGCGTCACTTTCTCAGCGTTCCGTTACAGGAGATCTCATGAGCCAGTACGACAAAATTACTCTCAAAGATGGCAGCTATCTGTATTTTAAGGACTGGGGTGATCGCAGTGGACAGCCCATTGTCTTCAGCCACGGCTGGCCATTAACGGCAGATGCCTTTGAAGATCAAATGTTTTTTCTGGGGTCGAAAGGATATCGGGTGATCGCCCACGACAGGCGCGGGCATGGACGTTCCGCGCAACCGTGGGAGGGGCACACGATGGATCAGTATGCCGACGATCTGGCTGAACTGACCGCACACCTGAACCTGCAAAATGCGGTGCACGTCGGTCACTCGACGGGCGGTGGCGAAGTGGCGCGTTATATTGGGCGACACGGGACGCAGCGCGTGGCGAAAGCGGTATTGATTGGCGCGGTGACGCCTATCATGGTGAAAACGGATTTCAACCCAAACGGCGTGCCAAAAGAGGTGTTCGACGGTATCCGCGAAGGCGTTGTCAATGACCGTGCCGCCTTTTTCTATGAACTCACTGCCGCCTTCTACGGCTATAACCGTCCGGGAGCGAAAGAGTCGAAAGCCGTGCGCGAGAGTTTTGTTGAGCAGGGATTACAGGGCTCAATAAAAGCGCTGTACGACTGCATCAAGGCGTTCTCGGAAACAGATCTGCGCGAAGACTTGCGCAAAATGACCATTCCGACGCTGGTCATTCATGGCGATGACGATCAGATTGTCCCGCTTGAAACCTGCGGCAAAGTGGCGGCGGAAATCTTGCCCGACGCGCAACTGAAGGTCTACGCGGGCGGTTCCCACGGCATCTGCACCACCCATAAGCAGCAGATAAATCAAGATCTGCTCAACTTTATTCAGTCGTAATCTTTAACGGATTGCTCTACGCTGATCCTCTTCCATCAGGGGGATGAGCGGAGCGCATTTCGTGCTTCGCCGACGTTAAATTCATCAGAGAATACTATGTATTTCTATCAACCCTCGCAGGGACACGGCCTGCCGCACGACCCGCTGAATGCCATTGTTGGCCCCAGGCCAATTGGCTGGATCGCTTCTCAGGACACCGCTGGCCGGGATAATCTGGCGCCTTATAGCTTCTTTAACTGTTTCAATTATCATCCGCCCATTATCGGTTTTGCCAGCACTGGCTGGAAAGACAGCGTGCGTAACATCATGGAAACCGGAGAGTTTGTCTGGAACCTGACCACCCGAGAATTAGCCAGCGCGATGAATGAAACCTCTGCCAGCCTACCGCATGGCGAAGATGAATTTTTCGCTGCCGGGCTGACGAAGGCGGAAAGTCGGCTGGTAAAAGTGCCACGCGTTGCGCAAAGCCCGGTGAATTTTGAATGTCGCCTGTCGCAGAGTATTCAACTGACGACCGCACAGGGTGAAGCCATCGAAACCTGGCTGATCCTCGGTGAGGTTGTCGGGATTCATATTGCCGAAACGCTGCTGGAAGAGGGGATTTACCAGACCGCAAAAGCACAGCCCGTGCTGCGTGCTGGCGGCCCTACGGCCTACTATGCGATCAGCGAGTCGCACCGTTTTGATCTGGTGCGCCCGGATGCGCGTGCGAAACGTTGATTTTTGACCCGGCGCGGATTTCACGTCGGGTCAAAAGATCAGTAACCTACTTTGTCGATGACGAACTGCTTACCACAGTTTCCCGGATGGGGTTGCGGAGCAAACGAGTCGGCGGAGAGCGGCGCGTTAATGGCACTGGCCTTCAGCGAGAACTGGATCTCCGTCAGATAAGCCGGATTGCCGTGACAACTCAGTTTTACTGCTTTGACGGCCTCTTTTCCCCAGCGTTGGGCCACCGCTGCATCGAAGGCGCGGCGACTGACGCTCTTACCGTAATTCTCGCCCAGAAATGCCCCTAATTCGCTGGCCTTGATCTCTTTGTTCAACCGCACCATGGTGCCGAAGTACGCATCCGGGTCGAAGCCAAAACAGGCGCCGTGTTTCGCGTATTCATAGCGTTCGAGGCAAGAACGTCCGCCTGCTCCTGGCATAACGTCACTGAGTTTCGCGGCGGTTTCCAGCGAAAGTCCTGTTTCAGGCGCAGAACATTTGCGACTGGCGCGAGCTTCCGGCAGATTAGGGATCGGACGCGTGGCGCAGCCAAAGCGCATCCAGCGGCGTTCATCGACTCCGCGTGAAGCGACCGATTTCGGTAACCCTGGCCACAATCCGTGAACGGTCAGAAAATCGACTTTGTTGGCGGTCTCTTTTTGCAGGCGACACTCGTCAGGCTCACGGTGGTCCCGATCGTGCTGGCTCTGACAGAAGCCTGTCTGCCAGGAGAGCGCCAGCACATAACGGTCAAAGTCGCCGTACTGCGTTGCCTGTAATTCGTTGGCGGTTGCGGTAGAAAGGGGGAGGAGTGGGGCGGCGAGCCACACCCATTTTTGCCAGGTCGGTTTCATGATGATTCTGAACTTATATAAAATCTGAATAGTATCTATTTAACCATAAAAAAAGCCCGCGAGGTGTCTTTACCCTGCGGGCCTTGATCCATTCAGTGTTTTACGTCAGAACTAGTTCCACATCGCCAGAATCGGCCAGCCAACCAGCAACAGCATCGCAATGTAAATCACCCCGAAGATGGCGCCAAGACGCCAGTAGTCTTTGGATTTAACATAGCCGCAGCCGTAGATAATGACCCCTGGGCCTGTTGCGTACGGCGTCAGACAGCCCATGATCCCGATGGACAGCACCAGCAGGATACACAGATGTTCCATCGGCACGCCTGGGATTCCTTTACCGACCGCCAGAATCACCGGCAGCATGGTAGCCGTGTGCGCCGACAGGCTGGCAAACAGGTAGTGGGCAAAGTAGAACACCAGCACCAGCACAATTACCGTCGCGTTAGGCGAGAACCCTTCCAGATGGGTGCTCATAGTACTGGCGAACCAGTCAATAAAACCGGAGCGGGTTAAACCGTTTGCCATGACCACGAGGGTGGCAAGGTTCACCAGCGTGTTCCAGGCGCTGTTGTATTTGGTAATGTCTTTCCACGGCACCACATGCAGCGCCAGCATCAGTGAAACGGCTAACAAACCGACGGCGGTGGCGTCGATCATTTCACCGCCAAAGACCCATAACCCTAAGCTCAACAGAACCAGACCGATCAGCGTCCACTCTTTACGCGTCAAGGTACCCATAGTTTTGAGTTCGTCACCCGCCCACGCTGCGACTTCCGCACTGTGTGTGATTTCAGGCTTGTAGAGAACATAAGAGAGCCACGGCGCAACGATCAGCAAAATGATACCGACCGGCAGGAAGCCCAGGAACCACTGCAGCCAGCTAATCTGCACACCGGCGATTTTGCTGACAAATTCCAGACCCAGTACGTTTGGCGCAGCACCCGTAACGAACATCGAAGAACTCAGACTGGTACTGATGACCATCATCCACATCAGGTAACCGCCGATACGACGTGCGGACGGATCGTTCGGGAACGATTTAAACAGCGGCGGCAGGTTTTTGATTACCGGGAACACGGTGCCCCCGGTACGGGCGGTGTTAGATGGCGTAAACGGCGCCAGCAGAATATCGATGATGACAATCGCATAGCCCAGCGTCAGGGTGCGTTTGCCCATGAATTTCACCAGGAACAGCGCGATACGACGGCCAAGCCCCGTAACTTCGTAGCCCAACGCGAAGATAAACGCACCGAACACCAGCCAGACGGTGGTACTGGAGAACCCCGCCAGACCCCATTTCAGCGCCTGTTTACCGGCATCGAATGCCGGGTCCGCCAGCTCTTTGGCATCAAAGAGCAGGTAGTTGCTACCAATGACGCAGATGGTCACGGCGATAAAGCTGATCGCGGTAGCCGGGATCGGCTCCAGGATCATACCGACGATCATCGCCACGAAAACGGCGAAGTAATGCCATGCCTGCGGGGGCATGCCGTCCGGGACAGGGATAAGAAACATGACACCCATGACGACCAGGGGAGCCAACAACTTCCATATACTATCTTTCGATAAAGACATAAGTGATTCTCCGGAAAGGATCTTTTCAATAATTGTGTAAATGTTTAACTTGAGAAATCTGGGCTAAAAACCACGTGACGATCAGCAGGTCGGCACTGCCGCCAGGGCTGAGATTGCGTTCAATGCAGTGGCTGTCGAACTGATGCAGATGATCGAGATCGGCGGGGGTTCGGATGCCCCCTTGTTGTAACAATGCGTTTGCCTGCTGCTGTATCCAGCGCAGTCCTGCCGCACCGCCGCGCGAGGCCACGTTGGTATCGCCGTTGCGCGCAATCAGCAGGAGTAAGGTGTCCAGCAGCGCCAGCTCGGGATCGCGTCCCTCGGCTAACAGGGCGCGATAGTGCGGAAGCGCATGGCGGATGACTAACGGATATCCCGCTTCGGCTTCGCCACGTGCGCCGGTTAACCCCAGTTGCTGATAGAGTCGCTGGCCTGCCGTGAGTTGTTGGTTGTTGTTGCGCAGTTCGCGCTCGGTCAGGCCGCGGCAAAAGTGGGCGGCGGTGGTACAGATCGTTTCCGGGGTGATGTGCTGCTGCTGTTGATGTAGTCGGCCAATGGCGGCACACAGCAGACCGAGAGAAAAAATGCTGCCTTTATGGGTGTTCACACCCGCGGTGGCGCGAAACATGTCCCCTTCACAGGCCATACCTAACGGGCGTAAGCCGGTTAATACGGCATCGGCCGGCATCTTCGCACTGCATGCACCGTATTCAATAAAACGCGGAAGCCAGGCCTGAATCGCCAGCGCGCTGCGATGAAAATCCGTCAGCGACATGTCTTTATGCGCGCCGCAGTTCAGACGATCGACCAGCCCGGGTTTTGGCGACAGATTGACTTCCGTCAGCATTGCACGCCACGCCAGATGGCTGTATGCGTCAAACAGCGTACGAGGAAGAGCGGTCGTTTCAACGGGCATATTGGGAATCGGCAGCATGCAGCAGCGCCTCCATGTGGGCGATCAGATCGGAGAGCGTGTGAGTTTTCCCACGCGCGCATTCGGCAGCGCTCTGCTCGCACAGCAGGCAGCGGCGGGCGGGAAGGGCGAAATGACGGCGGGAGAGAATGTCGCCTCCGGGTGTGAGCACATCGATGTCCCACAAACGTCCCAGAGGATGGGTATGTTCGAGCTCAATGGTCGCGAGCTTGATGTCACGGGCCGGTGCCTCAATCGAGAGCATGCCTTCCGGCCCGCTGGCTGAGGCCAGTGCAGCCTGCTCCCTGATATGCCAGTCCGCCTGTGCCGCCAGCGTACGCAGCGCAGTCACGCCATGATTAAAGAGGCGACGGGTGAGCTCGCTGTCTTTAATCGGGCCAGGCGCTACCACGGTAAAGGAGACCAGTGGAATGGGATGGCGCGCCAGCCAGACGTGTTGCCGTGCTTGTCGCGCATCCCGGCTGACGAGCAGCTCGGGAATTGAAACGGCGTGGCGGGTGGCCTGTTCAGGGAGCAGGTGCATGGCTTATTCCTTCACCTGATGAACAACATCGATCACTGAACCGTCGCGATAGCGCACCACGGCAATCACACGGTCGGTGAATTCGATGGGACGGGGTTCACCAGTGAGCTGTTGCGCACGTTCACGCAGCCACTCGATGGAGACCACCTTCATCCCGGCTTCTTTCAGGCGTTCCGCCAGTTCCGGACGTGCCGGGTTAACCGCAATACCATGATCGGTAACCAGAATATCGACGCTGGAACCCGGCGTGACGCAGGTCAACACGTTATCCACCAGCGTCGGAATGCGACCCCGCACCAGCGGTGCGACGATGATTGACAACGCAGCGGCGACGGCGGTATCGCAGTGTCCGCCGGACGCGCCGCGAATGACGCCGTCAGAACCGGTCAGCACGTTGACGTTAAACTGGGTGTCGACTTCCAGCGCACTCAGCACGACCACATCCAGACGGTCAACGGAGGCGCCTTTTGAACCCCAGTTGGCATACTGGTTCGCGCTGATTTCAATGTGATTCGGGTTGCGCGCCAGTGACTCTGCGGCATTGCGGTCGAAGCTCTGTACGTCCAGCAGTTTGCGAATCAACCCTTTTTCATGCAGATCGACGATGGTGGCCGTGATACCGCCCAGCGCGAAGTCTGCGCGGATATCGCGGCGACGCATTTTGTCTTCCAAAAAGCGCGTGACTGCCAGTGAGGCGCCGCCAGTACCGGTTTGCAGTGAAAAACCTTCTTTGAAATAGCCGGAGTGGGCGATGACCTCTGCCGCGCTGCGGGCAATCAGCAGTTCGCGCGGGTTGGTGGTCATTCGGGTGGCGTCAGCTCCGATTTTATCGGCATCGCCGACCTGGCCTATCTGGACGATCAGATCAACCTGATCCTGGGTAATGCTGGCCGGGTTGTGCGGATAAGGCAGCAGTTGTTCCGTCAGTAGCACCACCTGTTTAGCGCTTTCAGCGTCAACGCGGGCATAGCCGAGTGAACCGCAGCAGGCTTTACCGGTGTAGCCGTTAGCGTTACCGAACGGATCGCAGGACGGGACGCCGAGGAAGGCCACATCAATGTTAAGTTCGCCGCTCTGAACCAGATGCACGCGGCCGCCGTGGGAGTGAACCTGAACGGGTTCGGCGAGCAGGCCGCGAGAGATCTCTTCTGCCAGCGGTCCGCGGAGACCGGAAGTGTAAATACGGTTAACGACGCCGTTACGGATATGGTCGACCAGCGGCGCGTGGCAATCGCTCAGGGAGCTGGAAGCCAGCGTCAGGTTTTTAAATCCCATGCTGGCGAGGGTTGCCATCACCAGGTTAATGGTCAGGTCGCCGCCGCGAAACGCATGGTGGAAGGAGATAGTCATGCCATCCTGCAAACCGGAACGGCGGATTGCCTCTTCCAGGCTGGCGCACAGTTTCTGGTCGCGCGGTTTCTGTTCCTGCAGGGCCTGCTTTGCGGCGCTGGTATAGGTGGAAAGGTCGCTTTCAGCCAGGCGGCTCCAGGCTGCTACCCGTTCCTGTCTTTGAGACTGTTCGTTTTTCTGGGTCATTGTTTTTGCCTTATTCTTCGCGGATGCCGGAAAGTTCTGCACGGGAGAGCACCAGACGTGCGCGCTCGATCACCGGGCTGTCGACCATCTTGCCGTTCAGGGAGACCACCCCGAGGCCTTCACGGGCGGCGGCTTCTGCGGCTTCCACGACCAGACGCGCGTGCGTCACTTCTTTTTGCGTCGGGGCATACAGGTTGTGCAGCAGGTCAATCTGGCGAGGGTTGATCAGCGATTTGCCGTCAAAACCCAGCTGTTTGATGTGGGCGGCTTCGTGCAGGAAGCCCGCTTCGTTGTTGGCATCGGAATAGACGGTATCGAAGGCCTGAATCCCGGCAGAGCGCGCGGCCTGCAAAATAGAACAACGGGCAAACAGTAATTCAGTCCCCTCCGGCGAACGCTCCGTGCGCAGGTTGCGTACATAGTCTTCCGCGCCCAGCGCGATCCCGATCAGACGTTCAGAGGCGTGGGCGATTTCCACGGCGCGAGTGATGCCTAACGGTGACTCGATGGCGGCCAGCAGACCCGTGCTGCCCGGCTCGCGACCGCAGGATTTTTCAATGCGCAGAATTTCGCTTTCGATATCGATAACATCCTGAGCGGTATCGGTTTTCGGCAGACGGACCACGTCAGCGCCGCCGCGAACGACGGCTTCCAGATCGTTGATCCCCCATTCGGAATCCAGTGCGTTAACGCGCACGATGGTTTCGACGTCGCGATACAACGGATGCTGCAGTGCGTGGTAGACCAGACGACGAGCGGTGTCTTTTTCACGCAGCGCGACGGAGTCTTCCAGGTCAAACATCAGGGCATCTGCCGGATAGATAAACGAGTTGCTGACCATCGCGGCATTGGCGCCGGGAACAAACAGCATGCTGCGGCGAGTACGCGTTTTGCGCTGTTGCAGAGAAGCGGAAATCATTGGCGATCCTCCCAGGGCAGGGCCGGGATACCGCTGGCGCGCGCCAGTAATGCTTCCAGTCGTGCACGTAAAATGCAGTCCAGTGCGCCTTTATCATCGACATTCAATTGCACGCCGCGCACGTCATACTGCGTCAGAACATCCAGAATGGTGGCGCGAATGGCCTCGCCAAACTGTTTCTCAACGCTGCTGTTGATCTGCAGGTCAATCTCCTGCGTATCGAGAGGGGCGATGCGTATCATCACATCACCGGACTCAAGTGTGCCTGCGACGGCAGCCTGGTTTATTTTCATTTTTCACCTGTTACTAATGCGGGGGTCTTTTGGCGGACTGTCGCGTGAGCGGGTGTGCGCTCAGGCATGCTTTGCAGGTAGTGCAAAGTGGCTGAAGGCACCAGCGACGCGATAGCCGTGAGATCTTTTTTCACGAGCAGTTTGCGCACCAGAGACGCAGAGATCGGCGTCCCCTGGAAACACAGTCGCTCGATTTCCACCAGTTCAATGGGCGGGGCGGGAAGAGTCGGCGTTTCCAGCCAGAAACGCATGTCGTGGTTATACTGGGCGGTTACGCTGCAAAACGGTTCCGTACCGACAAAGCGATGGGTGATCCCCAGCGCAGGTGCCAGATACTGACGAAAAATTTTTAAATCGATTTCGGTGTAGCAATGGTTGATGACGCTTTGTTCTTTAATGAAGTAACACGGGAACGTGGCGCGCGAAATGATGTATTCCGACCCGCGATGAACAGTGAGGTGCGGGATGTCTGCGGTGCCTTTGAGCACCAGGTCGAGTCGGTCTTCATACGGGAAACGGGAGGTATCTTCTTTCACCAGGAACAGATGAAGCCAGTCGCACTGCGCTGCCGCCTGTTGGATTAAATAGCGGTGTCCATTGGTGAACGGATTGGCATTCATCACGATGCAGCCGATTTTCTTGCCGTCATGACGCAGTTTGCTTAATGACTCTGCATAGCGTTTCAGACGTGTGGTGCTGTTTTCCATTAGCACCATGATGCCGGGAACGCGGGTCAGCGTTGAAAATCCGCACTGGCGGAACAACGATTCATACTCAGTTTTGGTATAAATGAAGAGATGCGTGCAGTGCCTTTCGTAGGCGAGATTGATAAGTTCTGTCGCCAGCGTGAGCGCTAACCCCTCGCCGCGTACCGATTCACTAATGGCCACACACTTGATGATATTTCCGGCGATACCGCCGCAGGCGATGAGTTTTTCATCACGAGTCACGGTAATAAAAACCTCAACGGTGGTATCGACGCTCAGATCATTTTCTTTCAGGAATTGCGTGATCGCCGCCATCTTTATATTTTCTGAGCGTTTGACGCGCGTGAACACATTATTACCAAACATAGTGGATAAGTCCTGAAGATATATTGTTGTTGCCGGTTTTGTATGTATGTTGTACGGAAATACGATTTTATAACGTTTTGTTTTCATTCCGGGGAAAAGACGATTTTGCAACGACCTATTTCTTTTTTTCCGGAATGCATACATCGTAAGGAGTATTTTCGAGGTAAATTTTGATTTATTTCACAAACACTTAGATGGTTTTTATGAGTTTAATGGTTTTAAGTTTTTTAATTATTCTTATTACAGATTGTGACGTGGTGTTAAATGACTTAATTGATTTAATGTGGTGAATCTGTAACGATTGTCTTTATTTGCTGCCTGTCTGTATAAAACAATTTCATTACATATGCTGGCGGCTTTTACCGAATTATGCCCATTAAGGAACCGTCATGTTGGTTCAAAAAAATAAAAAGCCGTTTTCTTTTTTTCGCCGACTGGCATTTCCGTTGCGCATTTTTCTGCTTATTCTCGTTTTTTCGGTGTTCATTATTGCCGCGCTGGCACAGTATTTTTCCGCGAGCTTTGAAGATTACTTGAGTACGCACGTTCGCGATATGGCGATGAACCAGGCGAAGATTATTGCAGCCAACGACAGCATCATTGCGGCGGTGAAGGATCGCGATTACAAACGGCTGGCAACCATTGCCGGAAAACTGCAGAGCGATACTGATTTTGACTATGTGGTGATCGGCGATAGTCACTCTATCCGGCTTTATCATCCTAACCCGGAGAAAATTGGCTACCCGATGCAGTTTACCAAGCCTGGCGCGCTGGAGAGGGGAGAAAGCTATTTCATTACCGGGACGGGCTCCATCGGCCTGGCAATGCGGGCGAAAACGCCAATCTTTGATGATGACGGCAACGTTATTGGCGTGGTCTCCATCGGTTATCTGGTCAGCAAAATTGACAGCTGGCGGCTGGACTTCATTCTACCGATGGCCGGCGTGTTTGTTTTGCTGCTGGTGGTACTGATGTTGCTTTCCTGGTTTTTTGCCGCTCATATTCGCCGTCAGATGATGGGGATGGAACCGAAGCAAATTGCCCGGGTAGTTCGTCAGCAGGAAGCGCTGTTCAGTTCTGTTTATGAAGGGCTGATTGCCGTGGATCCCGACGGCTATATTACGGCCATTAACCGTAGTGCGAGAAAGATGCTCGGCCTGCGTTCGCCAGGTCGACAATGGTTGGGCAAACCGATTCATGAGGTGGTTAACCCATCCGATTTCTTTACCGAACAGATTGCCGAAAGGCGTGTGGACGCGATGGTCAACTTCAATGGTCTGAGCGTTATTGCCAACCGTGAGGCGATCCGTTCAGGGGATGAGTTACTGGGCGCGATTATCAGCTTTCGCAGCAAAGATGAGATCGCCACCCTAAACGCGCAACTGACACAGATTAAGCAATATGTGGAGAGTCTGCGAACGTTGCGCCATGAACATCTAAACTGGATGTCAACGCTCAATGGCCTGCTGCAAATGAAAGAGTACGATCGGGTCAGGGAGATGGTGCAGGGGGAATCGCAGGCGCAGCAACAGTTGATTGACAGCCTGCGCGAGGCGTTTGCCGATCGCCAGGTGGCGGGCCTGCTGTTTGGTAAGGTTCAGCGCGCGCGCGAACTGGGGCTCAAAATGACGATCGTTCCTGGCAGTCAGCTTCAGCAGTTGCCGGAAGGGCTGGACAGTACCGAATTTGCGGCGATTGTCGGAAATCTTCTCGACAACGCGTTTGACGCCAGTTTGCGTACCGAGCAGGGGAATAAGGTCGTGGAACTGTATCTGAGCGATGAAGGCGATGATGTGGTGATAGAAGTGGCCGACCAGGGATGCGGCGTCCCTGAGGCACTGCGTGAAAAAATATTCGAACAGGGTGTAAGCACCCGTTCCGATGAGCCGGGTGAGCACGGCATCGGACTGTATCTGATTGCAAGTTATGTGGGGCGCTGTGGTGGAACGATTACTCTGGAAGATAACGATCCCTGCGGCACCTTATTCTCTCTTTTTATTCCGAAAGTGAAAAAGAACAATGACGGAACCATTAACCCTATTAATCGTTGAAGATGAAATGCTGCTTGCCGAGATGCATGCAGAGTACATCCGCCATATTCCCGGTTTTAATCAGATCTGGTTAGCCGGTAATCTGGCGCAGGCGAGAATGATGATTGAACGGTTTAAACCGGGCCTCATTTTACTGGATAACTACCTTCCGGACGGGAAGGGGATCACGCTGCTGCATGAGCTGACGGCGTCGCATTATCCCGGCGGGGTGGTTTTTACCACGGCGGCCAGCGATATGGAAACGGTGGCCGACGCGGTACGCAGCGGGGCGTTTGATTATTTGATCAAACCTATCGCCTATGAGCGTCTGGGGCAGACGCTCACCCGTTACCAACAGCGCAGACGGATGCTGGCAGAAAACGACAGCGCCAGTCAGCGACAAATTGATGAGATGTTTAATGCCTATGCGCGAGGCGAGCCGAAAGATGAGCTGCCCACCGGGATTGATGCGTTAACGTTGAATGCGGTTAAAAAGCTGTTTGCTGATCCTCAGGTACAGCACACCGCCGAAACCGTCGCGCAGGCGCTGACCATCAGCCGTACGACCGCCAGACGGTACCTCGAATATTGTGCCAGTCGGCATTTGGTTATTGCGGAAATTGTGCACGGCAAGGTGGGGAGACCGCAGCGAATTTACCACGGTTAATGGCGGCGTATGGCCGGATGAGACATAGCGTGCCCTCATCCGGCAAGGGTTCTGAATCAGCCTCCCGTTACTGCGGAAGAGGTACCCGGCACCATCACTTCGGTCGCAATGATAACGATCAACAGCCCGACCATGACCGGTACGGAGGTGCGTTTTACCACTTCAAAAGGCGAGATTTTTGCCATCCCGGCTACCGCCACGACCACGCCGGAGACCGGGGAGATCGTACGGCCCAGGTTGGATGCCTGTAGCATCGGAATCGACAGATACGCCGGGTTGATACCCGATGATTGTGCCAGCTTAGGAATCATTTCCACGAAAGCGTAGAACGGCGCGTTACCGGAACCGGTGGTCATCGCTGCCAGCATGGTCAGAATCACCAGTACCAGCATCAAAATGATGCTCGCTGAGCCAAACGAAGTGGCGATGGAGATCAGGCTCTGGATGAAGCCAATCGTGCTCAGACCCTGTGCGAAAACACCCGCCGCAACTAACAGCATCACCACGTTCGCAAACGCATCGGCCATACCGCGATACGCCACTTCCAGACCTGAATACACTTTCTGGGTGTTGAAACCCCGGACGAACTCCAGCACTGCCGCAATAAGCATACAGAGCACCAGAATCGTAATGATGTGCAATTGCGGTCCCCACTTACCATCAAAAATCAGCACTCCGATAATCGGCGTAAATGGCAGAATGGCGTAGAACGCCGGCGCCGTAGTGGTGATTTCATTCACGTCCAGCATTTCGTGGGCCGCGTTCTCTTTTTTATCCAGATAACGTTGCCAGAAATAGTGGGCTATCGCCATTCCGATGATTGCCGCAATGGAGATCGGCAGTGTGGTTTTAAAGGCAAAATCGATCAGTGGCATTTCGGCTGCTTTGGCAGCCAGCACGACGTCACCGGAGGTAGGGGAAAGGATAATTGCGGCAGGCGAGGCGCAAATGGCCGCCGCGGCACCGCGGCTGATTCCTACGTTGACCATGATCGGGAAAAGCGTCGCCATCAACAATACGCCGAGTCCGGTAGCGGATGACACTGCCAGGGACATCAGACAGGCAACAAAATAGGCGGCAATCATCAACAAATAAGGTGAATTGATGTACTGCAAAGGCTTCGACGCCAGTTTCACGACCATATCGTTCGCGCCGATGTGGGTCATATAAGCGGCAAATCCGCAGAGCATCATGATCATCATGCCAAGGTCGCCACCACGGCTCATCAGCAGGATCTTGATGTATTCAACGATATCCGTCGCGGAATAACCCGTCGTGGTCTCGCTGGAAGGCAGCACTTTATGGCCCATCAGGGCGCTGATAATCAGCAGCACCAGACCGCCAACAAAGAGCACGCCGGTTGCCGAATACCCTTTAATGATGTAGCGCGCTACACCCACAATAACCACAACTCCAATAAGGAGTTCGATAAATGTCAACATTGTTTCCCCTGTCGCGTAGACACCCAGAAGTGAAATTAAGATAATACCAATAAGTTGGTGTAAAAATGTGCCGAATAAGTGTTTGCTACTTGCTGATTAAAATCAATAAACAGAACGATTAACCGTCGGTCGGCGGCTATTTTTTTCGTTGCCGTGATGAAGGTGAAATCTTTTATTTTCCAGTCTCCAGGAAAATTCCTTATTGTTTCATTTTTGTTTTGTTTATGCAGCGTTGCTGTTAATGAGTGGCGGCGAAAGAGTGCTTTCAACGTAAGAGAGTGAAAAGCATACAATATCTGACTGATAATTCAGCGATAAATAATACTACAAAAGATAGGGTTTAATTGCAGCATTCAAAATCTTAGAACAATCTGATTCAGGTCAGCATTGCCGCTGTTAAGGTTTCATTCAAGTTATTTTTGGTATAATCAAGACTGAACTTAAGAATGGTAATAAACGTTGTGAGTACAGCTAAAAAATATTTTCTCCTTTTTTCATTTCTTTTTATTCAGTTAGCGATGCAGCCGCGTGCAGTGGCAGAAGAAAAAGGGTGGTTTAATACCTTTACAGACAATGTTGCCGAAACCTGGCAGCAACCTGAGCATTATGATTTATATATTCCCGCGATAACCTGGCATGCGCGTTTTGCCTATGACAAAGAAAAAACCGATCGTTATAACGAGCGTCCGTGGGGCGGTGGTTTTGGCCAGTCGCGCTGGGATGAAAAGGGAAACTGGCACGGCCTTTATATCATGGCTTTCAAAGATTCATGGAATAAATGGGAGCCGATCGGTGGTTATGGCTGGGAGAGCACCTGGCGACCTCTGCCGGATGACAATTTCCACCTGGGGTTAGGTTTTACCGCCGGAGTGACGGCGCGTGATAACTGGAACTACATTCCTCTTCCTGTCCTGCTGCCGCTGGCTTCCATCGGTTACGGTCCGGCAACGTTTCAGATGACCTATATCCCCGGTACTTATAACAACGGTAACGTATACTTTGCGTGGATGCGTTTTCAGTTCTGAACCAATTAATGGCAATAAATTTCATATAAAACAAAGTGATATAAGCTTATATCAAAAAATAACGCGACATTTATCACTTTTTGCCAAAGTTCGACTGGACAAAGTGAACCACAATTGGTGTACTGGTACCCGACACAGCATTTGTGTCTATTTTTCATGTAAAGGTAATTTTGATGTCTAAGATTAAAGGTAACGTTAAGTGGTTTAATGAGTCCAAAGGATTCGGTTTCATTACTCCGGAAGATGGCAGCAAAGACGTGTTCGTACACTTCTCTGCAATCCAGACCAATGGTTTTAAAACTCTGGCTGAAGGTCAGCGTGTAGAGTTCGAAATCACTAACGGTGCCAAAGGCCCTTCTGCTGCAAACGTAACTGCTCTGTAAGCTTACGTCAGCAAGATTTCAAAACCCGCTTATTAGCGGGTTTTTTTTGGTCTTTAGTGCGCGCTGGAGGCGGAAAATAGCCAGAATGCTAACGCCGTCATCGCAAATGATCCCAACAGGTTGACTAACACATTTAGCATTGCCCAGCCCACCCGACCTTCCTGCAGCAAAAAGACCACTTCCGCCGAAAAGGTAGAGAAGGTTGTCAGGCCGCCACAAAAGCCGGTTGTGATCAAGACTTTCCATACTGGATCGATATTAGTCATTCGACTAAACCATGCCAGTCCCACACCAATGATGAATGCACCCAGTAAATTTGCGGTCAGGGTTCCTATCGGAATCGCCTGATGCATGGGGTTAAACCGCATACTGAGCATCCATCTCGCTACACTTCCTGTGCCACCGCCAATAAAAACCGCTAAAAGAAGTTGTAACACTGCATAATCCTGCTTTTGGTTGGTATATAAGATAAGTGTAACGCTGAATAATCATCGTTGGCGAGCCTGATAAACCTGACCGGAGGAATTATGCTAGTTGCTGCAGGGCAATTTGCCGTCAGTCCTGTGTGGGAAAAAAACGCAGAAACCTGCGTCATGCTCATGTCGCAGGCGGCGGGAAACGGCGCGTCATTGCTGGTTCTGCCTGAGGCATTACTGGCGCGAGACGATACGGATCCCGACCTGTCGGTGAAATCCGCCCAGTCTCTCGAGGGGGATTTCCTGCAACAACTGTTGCGGGAAAGCGCGTCGAATACGATGACCACTATTCTCACTGTTCACGTTCCTTCGCGTCCCGGTCGTGCGGTAAACACGCTGGTGGCGCTGCGTGGGGGGAAAATTGTGGCAAGCTACGCCAAGCTACACCTCTATGATGCTTTCTCCATTCAGGAGTCCCGCAATGTTGATGCGGGTAACGTAATCGCACCGCTGCTTGACGTGGATGGACTCAGAGTGGGGCTGATGACCTGCTACGATCTGCGTTTTCCTGAACTGTCGATGGCGCTTGCGTTGCAGGGCGCTGAAGTGCTGGTGCTACCGGCGGCATGGGTCAGAGGGGCGCTGAAGGAACATCACTGGTCGACACTACTGGCTGCCCGCGCGCTCGATACCACCTGCTATATGATTGCCGCAGGGGAGTGTGGTAACAAAAATATCGGGCAGAGTCGTATTATCGATCCCCTTGGTGTGACGATTGCGGCTGCAGCAGACGTCCCGACGCTTATCATGGCGGAGATCACCGCTGAGCGAATTCGCCAGGTACGGACGCAATTACCGGTATTACGCAACCGCAGATTTGTGCCACCGCAATTATCATGACGTTTTTTTAAACACTGCTTGATTCACCTTGTTACAGATTGCTATTGTGTGCGCGCGTCAAATGACCGTTAATATTCTCAGGTTACTAAGGGCGCGCTACGCTGCCTGTTTTAAGTTAAGAAGGTATCTATGGGTGAGATTAGTATTACCAAACTGCTGGTGGTGGCCGCACTGGTCGTTCTGCTGTTTGGTACCAAGAAGTTACGTACACTGGGTGGAGACCTGGGCACGGCGATTAAGGGGTTCAAAAAAGCGATGAATGATGAAGATGCGGGCGCGAAAAAAGACGCAGACGGCAGCATTCAGGCTGAGAAACTCTCTCATAAAGAGTAATACCCGGAGCTAAATGCCTGTCCGTTTTACCCTGATGAGAAAAAACCCGCGATTAAGCGGGTTTTTTATAGGCGAAATGTAAGTATTTATTTCGAAATTACTTCACTTCCATCCCTTTCGCCTGCAGGTCAGCATGGTAAGACGAACGGACGAACGGTCCGCAGGCCGCATGGGTAAAGCCCATCGCCATGGCTTCCGCTTTCATCTCTTCAAATTCGTCCGGGCTGACATAGCGCTGAACGGGCAGGTGGTGACGGCTCGGCTGCAGATACTGTCCCAGCGTCAGCATAGTCACGCCGTGACGACGCAGATCGCGCATCACTTCAATGATTTCCGCATTCGTCTCACCGAGACCCACCATCAGACCGGATTTGGTCGGGATCTCCGGATGCGCTTCTTTAAAGCGTTCCAGTAATTTGAGCGACCAGTTGTAGTCAGCGCCCGGGCGAACCTGACGATAAATGCGTGGCACGTTCTCAAGGTTATGGTTGAAAACGTCCGGCGGAGTGGCGGTCAGAATCTCCAGGGCACGATCCATACGACCGCGGAAGTCGGGGACCAGCGTTTCAATCTTAATCGTAGGACTTTTCTCACGAATAGCGGTAATGCAATCGGCAAAGTGCTGAGCGCCACCGTCACGCAGGTCATCACGGTCAACTGAGGTGATAACGACATAGCGCAGGGCCATGTCGGCAATCGTTTGTGCCAGCTTAACCGGTTCGTTGGCGTCCGGCGCCACAGGGCGGCCGTGGGCCACATCACAGAACGGGCAGCGACGGGTACAAATAGCGCCGAGGATCATAAACGTGGCGGTACCGTGGTTGAAACACTCCGCCAGGTTTGGGCAAGAGGCTTCTTCACAAACAGAATGCAGGCCATTCTTACGCATTGCTGCTTTGATGCCCTGGATACGAGTGGAGTCCGCTGGAAGCTTAATTTTCATCCATTCCGGCTTGCGCAGCAGGGCTTCGCGCTCTGTTGCCACATTTTTGACCGGGATAAGGGCCATCTTATCGGCATCGCGGTATTTAACACCGCGTTCCATCACAATGGGTTTACTCATAGCGTGCGTGTTCCAGTTGCGAATTACGAAGGAAAGCGTTTCAATTCAATAGATTGTTGTAATTATCAACTATTTTTGAATTAACGACTGGCAGTATATCATTGAAACGGACCTGAAAGCAGCCAAAGCGGTCGCGAAAATGTAAAATTGTTGTTGGATTGTGCCATTTTATCGTTCTGCGCTGTGATCTGGCTGTAACAATACTTTTTCAAAATGCATTACGGATAACATCTATTACTCCGTGCAGGATGGGATCACGCAGGCTGAATTTGTTGTAGTGGATAGAGAAATCTATTTGCTCCTCATTTAAGGACGGAAAAGGCAGTTTTTCCAGCGGCCAGCAGCGGCTAAACAGGTTATAAAAACGGCTGGGAATAATCGCTAACATGTCACTGTTGGCAACCAGTGCAGCGATTGTCAAAATGTTGTAGCTGGTGAAATTGATTTGCCGGTCCGGAAACATTTCTTGAACTCTCTGCCGCAGACCGCTGAAATTTTGCTCTTCCGGTAACAGAAGTACATGCGCAGCGTTGTCGATAGTCTCTCTGTCATCTTCTAAAGAGAGTAGTGGATTTCCCTCGCGGCAAATTAACACCATATTGTCGGTGAACAGAACATGATGTTGCACCGTACGATTGGTGCAAAACATGTTATCGATGATGAGATCGGTTTGAAACTGACTGAGTTGGTTTTCCGCGTCGCTGATGGGCGGGTTGCGCAGTAAAAGCTGCGGATAGTGAGTTTTAATCGCCCGATAGATGACAGGAAGGACCAGTGCTCCGACCGAGGGAGTGGTCGCAATAGTTATCGTTCGTTGCTTATCATAGCTTCCTTCGATATCCAGCGCGCCAAGAATGGACTCAAGGCCCTGACTGATATACTCATGTAGATGCATCGCAAATGCGGTAGGAGTGACACCCTGGCCTTTGCGAATAAACAATGGGTCAGGGAATATAACGCGCAGTTTCTGAATAGACTGACTGATTGCCGAGGGGGTCAGATTAAGCACTTTCGCTGCATTAACGATCCCTTTATGTACATATACAGCTTCAAAAATAGTCAGAAGGTTAAGATCAATATTTCGTAAGGTTGTAAATATTTGTGGTTTACCTTCTGACGACTTTCTGCTTAAACAGGGTTCAATTTGATTATTACTATCCACGCACTTACTCCAATTTTATTCATGGAAAAATAATATTTAAAAAATTACAATAATCTTATGTCTAATTGGAACGGAACGCTTTTGCTCACCATAATCAACTATTTCAATAGGTTAATCAATGGGGTGAGTTACGGAGCAAGGCGTGGCACCGCATTTCTGCAAGTGATAAAGAAAATATACAAACGCGAAGGAGATGTAAAGCATTAGCAGATATTATGAGTAATGACCCAGTGTAAATTGGGCCATTGATGTATGGAATTAAGCGGTAATATATTCGAAGTCCGGATTGTTTAGTAGCGCTAAAATATTTTCCAGTAAACGTGGAGCAATATTATTAGTCGTCGCTTCGGGTTTCCATTGTGATATTTTAGCCATTTCCATTCCGGCATACCCACAAGGATTAATACGTAAAAATGGTGAAAGATCCATATTGACGTTTAATGCCAGACCGTGGAATGAACAACCGCGTCGAATACGTAAACCCAGTGAGCAAATTTTCTTTTCCCCAACATAGACACCTGGCGCGTCAGCCCGAGGATGCGCTTCTATACCCAGTTCAGCCAGGGTATTCACCACTGTTTGCTCAAGCAAGGTCACCAGTTCACGCACACCGAGTTTACGGCGTTTCAGGTTAAGCAACACATACATCACCTGTTGCCCCGGCCCGTGATAAGTCACCTGCCCACCGCGATCGCTCTGGATCACCGGAATATCACCCGGCATTAAAATGTGCTCCGCTTTTCCTGCCTGACCTTGGGTGAATACCGGATAGTGCTCGACCAGCCAGATTTCATCAAGGGTACTATCATCGCGGGTATCGGTGAATTCATGCATAGCCTGGGAGATTGGCTCGTAAGGCTGAAGACCGAGCTGGCGGACAAGAATTTTATCCTGATACAAAACGGCATCTCCGTGGAGAATGAGTAAAAGTGGGGGAAAAGTATATCACAGCGAGGAGAGGGGAGTTACCCGACCAGGAGCCGGGTAACGGAGAAGCGAGTTACAGAACCATGCGGACAATATCGATTTTGCCCAGTTCTTCATACAGTGTTTCAACCTGCTCGATATGAGTGGCGTTGATAGTGATAGATACCGAGTGGTAGTTGCCTTTGCTGCTTGGTTTTACCGTTGGGGTGTAGTCACCTGGCGCATGGCGCTGTACCACTTCAACCACCTGATCAACCAGCTCAGGTAACGCCTGCCCCATAACTTTGTAAGTAAAAGGAGTAGGGAATTCAAGCAGTTCGTTAAGTTTGGTTTTCATGTCAGCTCCGGCGTAACGTAATTAAATAGCAACTCCCGCCAGAAGGCGGGAGTTTTTTACTGATGCTTAGTATATGGGGACGGAAATTACACTTTCAAGTGTTTAATTTTTAACCAAACCAGTGATGGAACATTAATTTAATGTAATCAATGATTTTGCCGAAGAAGTTACCTTCCGGGATTTCTTGCAACACAACCAGCGGGCGTTGCTCGATCGTTTTGCCATCAAGCTGGAAGTTGATAGTTCCGACGACCTGATTCTTTTGCAGCGGCGCATGCAATTCACTGCTGTTCAGCACATAGCTGGCTTTCAGATCTTTCATGCGACCACGCGGAATGGTCAGGTACACGTCTTTATCAACCCCTAACGAAGCGCGATCAGAATCACCAAACCAAACCGGTTCAGAGGCGAACTCTTTACCTACTTTCAGTGGGTTAACGGTTTCAAAGAAACGGAAGCCCCAGGTTAGCAGTTTTTTACTTTCGGCTTCACGGCCTTTAAAAGTACGTCCGCCCATTACCGCAGAAATCAAGCGCATCTGGCCTTCAGTCGCAGAAGCAACAAGGTTGTAACCTGCTTTGTCAGTGTGTCCGGTTTTGATGCCGTCGACATTCAGGCTGTTATCCCATAACAGGCCGTTACGGTTCAGCTGGCGAATACCGTTAAACGTAAATTCTTTTTCTTTATAGATCGAGTATTCATTCGGTACGTCACGGATCAATGCCTGGCCGATCAGCGCCATATCTCGCGCGGAGCTGTACTGACCATCAGCATCCAGACCATGTACCGTCTGGAAGTGGGTATTTTTCAGGCCCAGTGCGTTAACGTAGCTGTTCATCAAGCCAACAAAAGCGTCCTGGCTACCAGCGGCAAAATCGGCCATGGCGACACAAGCATCGTTACCCGATTGCAGGTTAATACCGCGGATCAGCTGAGAAACCGGAACCTGCATGCCCGGTTTGAGGAACATCAGCGAAGAACCTTTAAACACCGGGTTACCGGTGGCCCATGCGTCGTTGCCGATAGTGACTAAATCAGTTTCTTTAAATTTACCGGCTTTCATTGCCTGGCCGATAACGTAACTGGTCATCATTTTGGTCAGGTTGGCAGGATCGCGGCGGACATCTGCGTTCTGTTCGGCGAGCACTTTGCCGGAGTTATAGTCAATCAGGATGTAGGACTCCGCATCGATCTGCGGTACACCCGGGATCATAGTTTTGATATTCAGGTCATCGGCATGTGCAGCAGAGATAAAGGCTGTGCAAAGAGCCGTGGTGAGCGCCAGGCGCTTCATGATACGAGCGGAAAAAATGGTATTCATGGTCTGAACTACGACATCCGTGATGGAATTAAAAAAAGTGCCCTACTATAGCAAATGCAATACCGGCAGGCATCTGACTTTCCGCATGACTTTGTTAACGTAGTTAACGTCATTTACAGAAACTGACACTTCAGATGCCCTTGTTACGTTACTGTGCGCCGGTAATGAAGGACTGTAATTGGGCTTCAGATTGTAAGCGCTGCTGCAGCGCACTGGCTTGTGCTTTACTGGCGAACGGCCCGAGCTGAATACGCCACACGGCGCCGTTCTGCGTGACGCGTCCAGGTACGCCAAACTGCTGGCCTAAGCGCTGTTGATATTGTTGGGCACGCCCCTGATCGCTCACCGCGCCGACCTGGACTACGTAACTGCCGCTGGCCGAAGCGGCGGCAGGCGCAGCCGTCGCAGCGGGTGTTGCTGCCGGTGCACTGACTGGTGCGCTAACGGGAGCTGCAGCCGCGGGCTGTGGCGCTGGCGTCGGTTCACTGCCTTCCAGTACACCTGCTGCCAGAGTCGTCGGGGCACCCAGGAACCCACTACTCTGAACCGGTGCGCCGGCATTATCTTCACTTTGCAAGGTGGAATTGCTGATGGCGCGAACGTCACCCTGAGGCTGCATCGCTTCCGGTGCGGAGGAGGCGCTGCCCATGCCGCCGCTCAGATCCGGACGTGAGGGCAGGGCATAAGTCTGTTTGGCCACGGTGGTACAGGCCATACCCGGACCAGACAATGAACCATCCTGTGCGACAATAATTGGGTCGATACGCACTTTGGTGTTATTGGAGGTGTTCAGACGGTCGGCAGCGGCACGCGACAGCGAAATCACGCGATCGTTGCCATAGGGACCTCGATCGTTAATGCGCACCACGATCATCCGTCCATTGGCTAGGTTAGTGATCCGCGCATAGCTCGGGATCGGTAACGTCGGATGCGCAGCGGTGAGCAGCATAGGATCGAACGCTTCGCCTGAGGCGGTCAGATTGCTACCGGGCTCGGCATCGTAGATCGCCGCGAACCCTGCCTGACTAAAGCGCGAGACATCCTGCACTATCTTGTAGCTCTTCCCGTCTCGCTGATAATCCTGATTAGCGCTCGGGTTGAGAGGTTCAAAACGCGGATCGGCTCCGCTGATTTCAACGACGGGCCCATTACATACCGCCGGCTGCGGCGCGACGGTGTTCTGTTGCTGACCATCATCACTCGTACATGCCGCGAGCAGCATAATTCCTGCTACGACGCAGACTCCAGGCAACTGCTTACGCATTGCGCACCCCTTACACGCTTTTCGATAACATTTTTCTGTGGGTGTGGATCGACATGACAATCCCGAACCCGGCCATCAACACGATCAGTGCTGAGCCTCCGTAACTGACCAACGGAAGCGGAACGCCTACAACAGGCAGAATCCCACTCACCATACCAATATTAACGAAGACATAAACGAATAAAATCAACATTAAGCCACCGGCCATCACGCGACCAAAGGTGGTTTGTGCGTGGGCGGCGATCCACAGGCCACGCATAATCAGCAGTATATACAGCGCCAGCAGGATCAGTATCCCAATCAGACCCAGCTCTTCCGCCAGGACAGCGAAGATAAAGTCGGTGTGGCGTTCGGGTAAAAATTCCAGTTGCGACTGGGTACCGTGTAACCATCCCTTACCGCTCAGACCGCCGGAACCAATCGCAATTTTAGACTGAATGATGTGGTAACCGGCACCCAACGGGTCGGTTTCCGGGTCGAGTAACATCATTACACGCTGACGCTGATAATCGTGCATCAGGAAGAACCACAGGATCGGAATGAACGCCGCGAGCAGCAGCACAGCGACGCCAATTAAACGCCAGCTCAGACCCGAGAGGAACAGCACGAACAGGCCGGAAAGCGCGACCAGAATCGAGGTCCCGAGGTCAGGCTGTGCCGCCACCAACAGCGTCGGCATAAAAATCAGCACCAGCGCGATGGCCGTGTTCTTCAGGGACGGCGGACAGACGTCGCGGTTGATAAAGCGGGCGACCATCAGAGGAACCGCGATTTTGGCGATTTCAGAAGGCTGAAAACGTACAATGCCGAGATCCAGCCAACGCTGCGCGCCTTTGGATATTGCCCCGAATGCATCGACCGCCACCAGCAGAATAATACAGAAAATATAGAGATACGGTGCCCAACCTTCATAGACGCGCGGCGGGATCTGGGCCATGACCACCATGATCACCAGCCCCATCGTAATCTGACCGACTTTACGCTCCATCATACCAATGTCCTGGCCGCTGGCGCTCCAGATAACCAGTGAGCTGTAAACCAACAGCGCCAGCAAAATCAGTAACATGGTGGGATCAATATGGATTTTATCCCAGAATGTTTTTTTGTTCGGATTATCCGTCATGGTTATTGATCCTCCGCCGCTGCAACCGCCGGGTTTTCCGCTGGCAGATCGGTGTTGTTATCGCCCAACATGATGTGGTCAAGAATCTGACGCATAATGGTCCCCACCGCCGGACCCGCCCCCCCGTTTTCCAGGATGATGGCGACGGCCACCTGCGGGTTGTTATACGGTGCAAATGCGGTCATCAGTTTATGGTCACGCAGACGCTCGGCAATTTTATGCGCGTTATAGGTTTCATTGGCTTTCAGGCCAAAGACCTGTGCGGTACCGGATTTAGCGGCAATTTTATATGGCGCGCTGGCAAAATATTTATGCGCGGTCCCGTTGCCACGGTTGGCGACGCCATACATGCCGTCTTTCGCCAGTTCCCAATAACCAGAATGAATATCGCCGACCGGTGGCTCCTGCGGTTGTACCCAGGGAACCTTCTTGCCGTTTTCTGCGGTACTCATCAGCAGATGAGGCACCTTCACGACGCCGTCATTAATCAGGATCATCAGCGCCTTACTCATCTGAATCGGCGTTGCCGTCCAGTAGCCCTGACCGATGCCGACCGGAATGGTATCGCCCTGATACCAGGGTTTTTTAAAGCGTTTGAGCTTCCATTCGCGGGTAGGCATGTTGCCGGAACGCTCTTCCGCCAGGTCGATACCGGTATAGTGACCGTAACCGAATTTGCCCATCCACTCGGAGAGGCGATCGATCCCCATGTCATAGGCGACCTGATAGAAGAAGGTATCCGCCGATTCTTCCAGTGATTTAGTAATGTTCAGGTGTCCGTGACCCCATTTCTTCCAGTCACGGTAGCGTTTTTCCGAGCCGGGCAACTGCCACCAGCCAGGGTCAAACAGGCTGGTATTTCGGGTGATAACGCCCGCGCTTAATGCAGACACCGCGACATACGGTTTCACCGTCGACGCAGGTGGATAAACCCCCTGCGTTGCGCGGTTGACCAGCGGCGTGTTCGGATCGTTAAGCAAACCGGAATAGTCTTTACTGGAGATACCATCGACGAACAGGTTCGGGTCGTAACTGGGCATCGAAACCAGCGCCAGCACGCCGCCGGTGCGCGGGTCGGTGACCACCACGGCCGCGCGGCTACCGGCAAGCAGCGTCTCGATATACTGCTGCAGTTTGAGATCCAGCGTCAGGTAGATGTCGTGTCCGGCCTGTGGGGGGACTTCTTTGAGCTGACGGATGACGCGACCACGGTTGTTGACCTCGACTTCCTCGTAGACGGTTTGACCGTGCAGCACATCTTCGTAGTAGCGCTCAATCCCCAGTTTCCCGATGTCATGCGTCGCGGCGTAGTTGGCCAGTTTGCCGTCTTTATCCAGTCGCTCAACGTCTTTATCGTTAATCTTCGACACGTAGCCAATGACGTGGGTAAGTGCGGAACCGTATGGGTAGAACCGGCGCTTATACCCTTTCACTTCCACACCCGGGAAGCGGTACTGGTTCACGGCAAAACGCGCAACCTGTACTTCGGTGAGGTTGGTTTTGACGGGAATAGAGGTAAAGCGGTGGGAACGTGCGCGCTCTTTCTTGAAGGCGGCAATATCGTCATCGGTCAGGTCGACAACGCTGCGCAGGGCATCCAGCGTTTGCTGCACGTTATCAACCTTCTCGGGCATCATTTCGACCTGATAAATGGTGCGGTTCAGGGCGAGAGGAATGCCATTACGGTCATAAATAATGCCGCGGCTGGGGGCGATAGGCACCAGCTTAATCCGGTTCTCATTCGAGCGAGTCTGGTAATCGGTAAAACGGACGATCTGCAAGTTATACAGATTGGCGATAAGCACGCCGGTGAGCAGTAAGATACCCAAAAAAGCGACCAGCGCCCGGCGCACAAATAGCGCGGACTCAGCCGTATAGTCGCGAAAAGAATTCTGTAATTTCATCCGCTGCTTAGTCTACTCAAGCTCAATGATCACTCACGGTGATAAGGGTGATTAGTGGTAATGCTCCACGCCCGATACAGGCTCTCTGCCACCAGCACCCGGACAAGCGGATGGGGAAGCGTGAGTGCAGAGAGCGACCAACTTTGTTCTGCCGCGGCTTTGCAGGCAGGGGATAATCCCTCCGGCCCGCCAATTAACAGGCTGACATCACGACCGTCCAGTTTCCAGCGTTCCAGTTCGGTCGCCAGTTGCGGCGTGTCCCAGGGCTTACCGGGAATATCCAGGGTGACGATGCGATTTTTGCCAGCGGCAGCCAGCATCTGCTCACCCTCTTTGTCGAGAATACGCTTGATATCCGCGTTCTTGCCGCGTTTGCCGGCCGGAATTTCGATCAGCTCAAAAGGCATGTCTTTGGGAAAACGCCGCAGGTACTCGGTAAAACCGGTTTGTACCCAGTCGGGCATTTTCGTGCCTACCGCGACAAGTTGAAGCTTCACGCATTAACTCCAGAGTTTTTCCAGCTCATACAGGCGACGGCTCTCTTCCTGCATAACGTGGACAATCACTTCACCCAGGTCAACGACGATCCAGTCGGCGACGCTCTCACCTTCCACGCCCAGCGGCAGCATTCCCGCAGCGCGAGATTCCTGCACGACGTGGTCAGCAATAGACATAACGTGACGGCTGGAAGTACCGGTACAGATGATCATGCAATCGGTGATACTGGATTTGCCCTGAACGTCTAAGGCGATGATGTCCTGACCTTTAAGGTCATCAATTTTGTCGATAACAAAATCCTGGAGTGCTTTACCCTGCAAGTTTTCCCCCTGGGTGCATGAATGAGTATTAATAAGCCTGTCAGTATACCTGAACCCACCGGCTTTTCGGGACAAATGTCACCGGGCGACTTTGGAAAGTGGGCTATCATCCCACCCCATGCAACAGAATGCATCGCCATTTTTGTAAAACAATTTCTGCAAAACGCTGAAGGGCGGGAAAAGTCTGGCAGCGGAGAATAGCAGCCTGTCCGGGGGTGTCAATGGGCGGAGCGTTGCTGGCGGTAAAAAATAGATATTTTACTCGCCGGGCGTCCACATCGCTCTGCTGTTGAGAACCCGAAGCGTGGCAAAATCGCCAGTAAAATCAATGGCACTCCAGCAGCCTTGCTCAACGCGAAAATGCCACATCGCCGCGGCGGGCATGGCAAGCAACCGGGCGATTAACAGGCTGAGAACACCCTGATGGCTGACTATCAGCACATGATCATGGTGCTGATAGTCAGCGAGGATCGAAATTGCCTGCTCAACGCGCTGGGCGAAAGCCTGAAATCCTTCCCCATTGGTGGGAACGGCATTTTGCCAGTCGTTGCACCAGGCCGCGTAGTTTTCGGCATCTTCGCGGGCCAGATCCTGGTGATGACGCATCTCCCAGTCACCAAAAAACATCTCATTGAGCTCAGGCTTCACCTGTAGCGGCAGTTCACGTCCCTGAAGCACTAAGCGCGCCGTGTGCTGCGCGCGCTCCAGCTCGCTACACAGCACCTGCTTAAAGGGAACCTGGCGAAGCAGTGTATTCAGCGTTTGCGCTTGCGCCACGCCGCGCCCGGTCAACGGTGTGGGGGCATGACCGCTGTACAAACCCGCCACATTAGCCTCGGTTTCACCATGACGAACTAACCAGAGTCGCATTTATCCCTCGTGATACGTATTCGCGCAAAACATGATATTCGCCCTGAATGCGCGCGCTAATTTCTCTAAAATAGCCTCTTTTGCCAGGAGCGGCACGATGTCTCTATTCAAAAGCGCCCACGGCGGTAATATCCGTGAGGCGGCTGAGTTCCTCGGGATCTCGCCCGAGAAGTTGCTGGATTTTAGCGCGAATATTAATCCACTGGGTATGCCTGAAACGGTAAAACGCGCCATTGTCGACAATTTACACCTTGCCGAGCGCTATCCTGACGTCGATTACCGCCATCTGCATCAGGCACTGGCCCGACATCATCAGGTTCCCGTCGAATGGATCGTCGCCGGAAACGGTGAGACGGAGTCGATCTTCACCCTGGTAAACGGTTTGAAACCGCGGCGAGCGATGATCGTCGCGCCGGGATTTGCCGAATACCGCCGCGCGTTGCAGTGGAGCGAATGCGCGATTGATACGTTCATGCTGCGTGAAGAGGATGGCTGGCAACTGACCGGGGCGATTCTTGATGCGTTAACGGCAGAACTGGACTGTCTGTTTTTGTGCACGCCTAACAATCCCACCGGATTACTGCCGGAGCGGGCGTTACTCGAGGCGATTGCCGGGCGCTGTCAGGCGCTAAATATTGCGCTGATTCTTGATGAAGCATTTATCGATTTTATCGCAGACGAAGCGGGATTTATTCCGCTGTTAAAGGATAACCCGCATATCTGGGTTCTGCGTTCACTGACAAAATTCTATGCCATCCCGGGACTGCGGCTGGGATATCTCCTTAACAGCGATGTGCAGGCGGTCGCGGCGATGAGGGCGCGCCAGATGCCGTGGTCGATCAACGCTTTTGCTGCACTGGCAGGGGAACTGGTGCTGGAGGATACCGCGTATCAACAGGCGACATGGCAGTGGTTGCGGGAAGAGGGCGGACGTTTTTATCAGCAGCTGTGTGCGCTGTCGGGACTGACGGTCTATCCCGGTCAGGCGAATTATCTTCTGCTGCGTTGCGAAACCGATCTCCAGCGCGCTTTGCTGACGCGACATATTCTGATCCGCAGTTGCGCCAATTACCCAGGTCTTGATGGACGCTATTTCCGCGTGGCAATACGCAGTCAGGAAGAGAACAACCGCCTGCTGGCGGCGTTAACCGAAGTACTTAGCGATACAGTCCATGCTCATTGATATAGTCCAGCACCGCGTGCGGCATCAGATCATCACACGGTTCGCCGTTTTCCAGCCGCTCGCGGATGATCGTGGCGGAAATATTGAACCACGGCGTCTCGGCGAGATAAATTTTCCCTGCCGGTAGCTGGTGCAGATCGTCCGGCGTATTCGTCAGATGTTGATCCAGCCAATGCTGATGCTGTTCCTGCGCCATTTCAAGCGGATAGCCCGGACGGCGGCAGACAATCAGATGGGTATTGTCGAGAATGGTTTCGTAGTCGTGCCAGGTCGGGAAGGTCAGCAACGAGTCCTGGCCGATGATAAACGCCAGTGGGGCATCTGGACCTTGCTCTTCACGCCAGGCCTTTAGCGTTTGCGCCGTATAGGAAGGGGTGTCGTGCTTTAGTTCGCGCTCATCAAGGATAAACAACGGCTTGTCGGCAATTGCCAGTTCAAGCATAGTTTTGCGCTGTTCACTCGTCGCCTCTGGCTGCGGGCGATGAGGGGGAACATTATTAGGCATCACGATGACCCGTGATAAACCAATCAGATTGGCCAGCGTTTCCACGGGTTTGAGGTGACCATAGTGCACCGGATCAAAGGTGCCGCCAAAGAGTGCCTGTAACGATTTCATATCAGCCATCAATAAAAACTTCAGCCAGCGCTTTGTGGCAAATCAGCAGTGAGAGCCCTTCAAGCTCCGCCCAGACCGACTGGCCATAGTCCTGCTTCAGCGTGATTTCCGTACGTGTCAGTAACTGGACCGCCTGACGTAACTGCGCCGGACTCAGTCGGTTCAGCGCGTCGCCAATCATGCCCCGACGGTTTTGCCAGACGCGATGCTTATCAAAAAGCGTGCGCAGCGGGGTATGGGCCGACTGGCGTTTCAGCGTAACTAGCAGCAACAGTTCACGTTGCAGGGTTCGCAGCAAAATAACCGGTTCGCTGCCTTCCAGACGTAACTGCTGAAGAATGTGCAGTGCGCGCTTACTTTTGCCCATGATCAGCGCATCCACCCAATGGAATGGGGTGAAGTGGGCGGCATCATTAACGGCCTGCTCGACGCGAGGCAGGGTGAGCTTACCGTCGGGCCACAACAAGGACAAACGTTCCAGCGCCTGCGCCAGCGCCAGCAGGTTACCTTCATAGCAATAGCACAACAGTTGATTTGCTGCGTCGTCCAGCTGCAGATTATTTTGTTTTGCGCGCGCCGCCACCCAGCGGGGAAGTTGCGCCTGCTCCGGCGTCTGACAACTGATCTGTACGCTTCGATCGGTCAGCGCTTTAAACCATGCGGCATTTTCCTGGGCTTTGCTGAGCTTGTTACCGCGTATGATCAGCAGCAGATCGTCATGCAGCAACTGAACCAACGTTGCCAGTTGTTCATTAATCGCGGCATTCGGACCGTTTTCGGGCAGTAGCAACAACAACGTCTGACGGCTGGCGAACAGACTCATCGCCTGGCATTGCGAGAACAATGCGTTCCAGTCGGTATTGTTGTCGAGAGTAAACGTGTGGTGTTCGTCGAACCCCTGCATTGCCGCAACCTGACGGATGGCATCCTGGCCTTCCTGCAACAACAATGGGTCGTTTCCAAGGAGCAGATACGCCGCGCGCAACCCTTCAGAGAGTTGCGCGCGGAGTTGTTCAGGGTACAACCGAATCATCAGTTACCCAGCGTGCTGGAGACACGCGTTGAAGAGGAAGCGGGAGCCGCTTCTTTATCGTCAACGGCAACCTCTTCTTGCGATGAGAGACGATCCGCAGCATGTACGCTTGGCAGCTTACGAATTAATTGCTCCGCCGCTCTGTCGTACATTTCTTTGATGATCATATCCTGCTCGTTATCCTTCGCCAGCGCCATCTGTGGGTTGTCGAAGAACGAACGGAATACCCGGACGCTGATAGGATAAATATCGTGACCAGGAATCAATACTGACGCATTAACCGTCATAATCATCTGATATTCCGCTGTCTGCCCATTCTGGAAGACAGATGCGGTATCTTTCGAAATGCTGACCCGACCCAGACGCAGAGACGGTACGTCTTTACGCAGCGTACTCTTATCCAGTAGCTCAACGTCGTTCAGACGCAGTTGGTTACGCACCGCACGGCTTAGCGGACCGTTCGGATCCCCCGTGTCCAGAATCATGGTTTTCATGGTGTCCGGAACCTGCGTGGTTTTGCGCAGGTGCCAGCCACATCCGGCGGTAGTTAACACCGCCAGAGATAACAACAATGTTGCCAGATATCGCACGCTTCCTCCCGC